>Ga0070708_100000063_pt1 | contig 69658 bp, 52 predicted proteins | sample KBSK5503metaG_FD_65469 | JGI IMG/M metagenome (GOLD analysis project Ga0070708, IMG submission 65469) | Corn, switchgrass and miscanthus rhizosphere microbial communities from Kellogg Biological Station, Michigan, USA - KBS K5-50-3 metaG | ecosystem: Host-associated > Plants > Roots >... | reverse complement strand
GGCCTTTCTCCGCGAAGGACCGCGCTTCGTTGAAATCCCAGTAGACGCGCGGCATCGTGGCCGTGGCGGTCGCCTGCCAGCCACGCTCGCTGACGGCAGCAATGGCGATGCCCGGCGACGCCATGAAGGCCTTCTGGCTGGCGCTCACGACCAGGTCGATGCCCCACGCGTCCATCTCGAACGGCATGGCGCCCAAGCCGCTGATGCCGTCGACGAGGAGGAGTGGCTCGCCCGGTGCGGCGCGGACAACCGCCGCCAGCTCGCGCAACGGGTTCGCCACCCCCGTCGACGTCTCGTTGTGGGTCAGCAGGACGGCTCGATACGGGCCGCCGCGCGTAAGTCGCTCGGCGACCCCGGCCGGCTCCGCGGCCTGTCCCCACGGGACCTCGAAGCGCTCGACCTGGGCGCCAAAAGCCGACGCAATGCTCGCGAATCGGTCACCAAAGCCGCCAATGGTGACGCCGAGGACGCGATCGCCGGGCGAGAGCGTGTTCACCACCGCCCCTTCGAGCGCGCCGCTGCCCGAACCGGTCAGCAGCAGGACCTCGTCACGTGCCCCGATCAACCCGGCGATCCCCGAGGCGATCTCGCGCAGCATCGCGGCGAATTCGGTGCCGCGGTGGTCGATCATCGGCGCGGACTGCGCCTCGCGGACAGCGTCAGGAATGGGCGTTGGCCCGGGAATGCGGAGGTTTTGATCCATGGCCGGCATGATAGCCGCGCGCGGTCTCGTCGCTGGCGTTAGGCCGGCAGGATCAGGTGGTGGGCTCGATCAGGCCGTGCGGCGGTCGGCGAGGGTTATGCGGACCACGCTGTACAGGTGCCGCGAGTCATCGAGACGTGCCTTGAGCCGCCGCTGATGCGTGCGTCGCGCGGCCATCAGTGCGTAGAGCACCGTCCCATCGGCCAGGGCTGCCAGGGTGAGCGCGACGCGCGCCATGTCGTCCATGGGCCGATGGTGGGCGCAGACGCGCGCGGCGCCCATGGGCCGTTGGTACCCGCGGACAAGTCCCATCGGATGGCGGCTAGACTCTCGGCTGCCATGCCGCGTCGCCCCGCACCCGATCGGGCAACCCAGCAGCTCTTCGAGGCTGTCCCGGCTCCGGATGCCCCGCTCGCCGCCCGGATGCGCCCGCGGACGCTCGACGCGTTCGTCGGTCAGCCCCACCTGGTCGGAGCCGATGGCGCCCTGACCCGGGTCGTCAAGCCCGGCTACCTGCCGTCGATGGTGCTGTGGGGACCGCCCGGGAGCGGCAAGACGACCCTCGCGCGGCTCCTCGCGGAGCGATCTGGTGGGACCTGGCGACAGATCTCGGCGGTGACGAGCGGGGTGGCCGACATCCGCACTTTGGTTGCCGATGCCCGCCAGCTCCGCGATGCCGGCGGTCGGACGGTGGTCTTCATCGACGAGCTGCATCGATTCAACAAGGCCCAGCAGGATGCGCTCTTGCCGCACGTCGAGGACGGGACGATCGCGCTGGTGGGCGCGACCACCGAGAACCCGTACTACGAGATCAATTCGCCGCTCCTTTCGCGCCTGCGGGTCTACCGGCTCGAGCCCCTCTCCGAGGAGAACCTGCGCGAGATCGTTGAGCGTGCCCTGGCCGAGGAGCACGGCCTGGCCGGGCGCGTGACCCTGACCGATGACGCTGAGGCCGCCGTGCTCGACCTGTCGGGCGGCGATGCGCGCCAGGCTCTGAACATCCTCGAAAGTGCGGCGGCGACGACCGAGGGCGGTGCCATCGGTCCGGAGCTCGTGGCGGAGGCGGCGCAGCAACGTCTGCTGGCGTACGACCGCGTGGGCGACCAGCACTACGAGGCGGCATCGGCCTTCATCAAGAGCATGCGCGGCAACGACCCGGACGCGGCCCTCTACTGGTGCGCCAGCATGATCGCGGCCGGGGAGGATCCCACGTTCATCGCGCGACGGATCGTGATCGCCGCGTCCGAGGACGTGGGGAATGCCGATCCGCGAGCGCTCCAGGTCGCGGTGGCGGCGATGCAGGCAGTGGAGATGATCGGGCTGCCGGAGGCGCAGTACGCCCTCGCGCAGGCGGCCGCATACATCGCATCGGCTCCCAAGTCGAACCGTGCGGGAGGCGCGTACTTTGCCGCCCTGGCTGACGTCGAGGAGAAGGGCCGGCTGCCGGTTCCTCTGCACCTGCGACCCTCTGCACACCGGCGGCTGTCGCGCGAATACGGCTACGGAAAGGGATACCTCTATCCGCACGACTTCGAAGGCGCCGATGTCGACCAGCAATACCTGCCCGATGAGCTGGCCGGACACATCTACTACGAACCGTCAGACGAAGGGCTCGAGAAGCAGATCGGGGAGCGGCTTGAACGGCTGCGCCGTGCGAGACGCGACGCCGGTTCGAAGGAGTGACGCGACTCGTCCACTGACGCTCCCGCCCTAATCTCTTGTCGGCTCATCAGGTGAGCCCTACGACCGCGGAAGCGCCGTCCATCGGTCAACCGGTTCGCGTGCGTGTGCCCGACGACCGAGAAGGAGCGGCTTTTCGGTCGCAAAGCTCACAAGCTGAGCGCCTGAGGTGCGTCCCTGGTCTTAACAATTGTCGAGGGAGCAAAGGATTTCGCTCACCTCGTGCGTCTAACCTTGCGTGGCGCGGTCAGGTCAGCGCGATCAGGCCGGGTGTTTCAAGCGCGGACGACCCCGAGCGCGTTGAAGGCGACCACCGCCACCGCCAGAACGACCGCCATGATGGCCAGCAAGACGCCGATGTTGCGCAGGTCGCGCCGCACGTAGTGGTACTCCTCGATCGCGCGCTCGCTGAGGCGTGAGGGACCAGCGACGGCGAGCCTGGGATTCGCTCGTGCCCCGCGGACGGAGGCGGCGGGTCGGGGTGGTGTGGCGACGCTGCTGGCGGCCCGGATGGGTCCGCTGACGGTGGTAGGCATGGCCTCGGATTGCGGGGCGCCCGCCACCGGTCCGCTCGATGCAGGTGCGCTTGACGGAGACTGCTGTCCGCCGCGCGCCTGCGCCCCTCGCAGCATGCGGCGCTGGCGGGAGCGCCGGCTCGCGGTCTTTCGAGGTCGGGCCATCGGTACCTCATCAGCGTCGTTCGTGAGCACGCCTCATCGCCGATAGCGGGCGACGGGGGCGGTATTATACCGGCCGTCCCCCGCAGCCTAACGTGCCGTGTCCGAGCTCAATCGGCTCATTCTCGACAATCTCGCTGCCGTTACTTTGGCGCTGTCTGCGGTCGTGCTCGTCCTGCTCGTGCTCTTCGCCATCCAGGCGGTGAGGCTCAGGCGTGCGGCCCGCGTGTACCGGACCCTCGTCGCTGGGCAGGACGGTGGATCACTCCAGGGGGTCCTGGACGGGCATATTGGCCAGGTCCACGACGTGGCGGATCGGCTGAGCCAGATGAACCAGCTGTACGAACGCCTGGAACTTCGATCGCGGGGGAGCCTGCAACACATCGGCCTGGTCCGATTCAACCCCTTCGAGGACACGGGCAGCGATCAGAGCTTCGCCATCGCCCTGCTCGATGAACGCCACGACGGCATCGTGCTGAGCAGCCTCCATGGACGCACGAACACGCGCCTCTTCGCCAAGCCGGTCGAGAACGGCGAGTCCCGGCACGCCCTCTCGGACGAGGAGAGCCAGGCGATTCGCATCGCGGTGCAGGGGACCACCGAGGCCGCGAGCACGCGCTGACCGGACCGATGGATCCGGCGCTGCGGCGCCGCGCCGAGCACCGTCTGATGGCGACCCTGCGGCGCCTGCATCGGTCCGATCCGCTCCGGGAGGGGATACGGATCGACACCCTGGTCGAGCGATTCCGCGCTGATACCGGCCCTCCGCGCCCGGCGTCGCACCGGGGTGCCTCGCCGCTGAAGGTTGATGACGCGACGCTGCTCGAACTGGTCGATGAGCTGGTTGGCCGCGGCGAGCTCGTCCGGAACGGTCGTCGCGTTCTGCTGCCCGAGCATCGTGCCCGGCTCGGTCCCGAGATGCAGGGACGTGTGGACCGCATGCTCGGCGAGCTGCGCTCCACTGGCGCCACGCCACCCCGCGCCGATGTCCTCGCAGCGCGCCTCGGCATCGCGCCGGGGATCCTCACTCAGCTGCGTGAGGCGGGCATCCTCGTGAGGGTCGCCCCTGGGATCGACTATCCGGCGGACGTTCACGACACACTCCTGTCGCGGATCCGCCAGCTCGCAGCCGCCGGCCCGCTCAGCATGGCGCGCGTCCGCGACGAGCTTGGGACGAGTCGCCGTCACGCAGCGGCCCTCCTCGAGCAGTGGCGAGCCTCAGGCGGAGGCGCCGAGCCGGAGTAGGCCCTCTTCAGCCGGCGGGCAGGCGCCGCCGTTGGCGACCAGCGCCTCGCGGAAGGCCGAAGCCGATGCAGGCCGATCGCCGCGCGCCTCGTGTCGCTCACCCAGCGCAACGAGCAGATCCACGTACCGACCACGGAGCAGGCCGCGCCGCTCCTCGACGTACTCGCTGTCGCCGTAGAACGGGCAGTCGTCGAGGTAGTCGCCGCGATAGAGCGACCGGGCCTCCTCCAGGAGTCGCAATGCGTCGTCCGGATCGGCCGCGGCGCTCGCAGCGGTCAGGCGTTCGGTGAAGTCGGCAAGATCGCTCCAGGCGATGAGGCGCGGATCGAGCCGATAGCGGTCGTTGTGGAACGAGATTGCGACCGAGTGTCCGCGCGGCGCTCGATCGGGCTCCAGGAGGCCGCGCAGGCCCACGAGCGTCCGGTGAAAGGCGAGATCCGCGTGCTCGATCTCGACGTCCGGCCAGATCACCTCGATCATCTCGTCCTTGCCGGCACCACGGTCGCCGCGGTCAAAGAGAAAGGCGAAGACGGCCTCGGCCTGCCGGCTTCCCGCCTTGGGTCCGCCCCATTGCCGGACCTCGTTCCCGTCGCGTTCGACGCGCAGCGGCCCTAGGGCAAAGACCCGAAGTGCGATGGCGGGCGTCGCGCGTTCAAGGGCCTCGCTCAGCAGGGTCCCTCGATCGGCCACGGCGGCGCGCCGCGAGCCGAGGGCCGACAGCTCGGCCGCCTGGCGGGCCTGGCGCTCTCCGAGATCGATCGACGCGGCGATATAGCCGGCCGCCTCGTCGAGCAGAGCAGCCTCTGCCGGCGTGTAGGGCGCGCCCGTCGTCTTGGGACCGAAGAGGGCATTGCCCAGGAGGCGCGGGCCGATCTGCAGTGGCAGAGCCCGCGCCGAGCCCTCGCTTGGAGCCATCCCGCTCCGCGCAACGACGGTCCCGCTCTCGTCGGCCACGACCGCACCGGAGAGGCCGAGCAATCGGGCGACGCGCTCGATCGCGGGTTGGATTGCCACCTCGGGGGCCTGGGTAGCCAGAGTGTTCGGGCTGAGCGCCCGCTCCATGCGGCGGTATGCCGCCTCGTCAGCGGAGGTGCGCGGTGCCGCAACCCGCGAGAGTCGCTCGCGAATCGGGTCGAAGAGGCCGATGGTGGCCACCACCACGAGGGCCGTGAAGATCGGCAGCTCGACGTGCAGCGCCTGCTGCACGAGGGTCTCGCCGCCGATCACTGCACCGACATAGGCGACCACCGCCAGGCCGCCAAGCAGTGAATATCGGTATGCCTCGCGCGCCGCGCGGGGGGCGAGGAAGACGCCCTGGGCGAGCACCGCGTAGGTTGCCACCAGCAGCGCAACGGAGACGAGCGAGACGCCGACCCACTTGGGCCCGCCATAGGCCTCGGGAAGGAGGCGCAGGGTCCCGCCCACGGCGGCGACCGCCACGGTGGCCATGGCCGCGCCGGTCTGGCCACGGCGGGCCCGGTCTCCCTTCGCGCCGACGAATGCCCGATAGGACCACCAGATGGCGAGTGCGAAGATCCCGACGCGCACCGCAATCCAGGCCCAGCCCAGGACCGATCCGGGGATCCCGAGGATCTCGAGGCGCGGCGCATCGACCGCGATCGGATGCGTCGGATCGATGAGCGCCTGCAGCCCCGCCAGGGAGCAGATCGCGTAGCTCGCCATCAGGGCGGCCCTCTGGAATCGGGAGGGCCAGCCCTCGACCGTGAAAACCAGGACGATGTGCAGCGTCGCGGCCGGCAGAAGGAAAGCGGTGACGTCCTCGATGCCGTGGAAGGCGCGCCCCACTGCCGGGTCGCTGGAAAGGCGCTCGACCACGATCGCTGTCGACCACGTTGCAAGAAGGAGCGTGAGCCAGGCGAAGACGCGCGAGGCGTGCAGGCCTCGCGCCCGGGTGATCACCGTCACCCCGAGCCACGTGGCCAGGATCGCGGTGAGTCCGTGCGAGCCGATCTCGAGGGCGTCGGCCACCGGAACCAGTCTCCTCTGCCGTGACGGACGGGAGGTGAGGAGGCACGGTACTCCGTTCGACGGAAGCCTGACAAGGGTCCCGGCCGCGCCTCGCGTGCGCGACACGCAACCTGTCTGGTAAGTGGGCGATAACGTCGGCGTGAGTACCGTCTCGGCTACCATCGAGCCAATGCCAGCCGTCGTGCCGTCCCCGAATCAGCTCCCGATCTTCGAGGAGCTCACGGCCACCCCCCGCCCGCGACGTCCGCACCTCCGCCTCCAGCCACCACTCCTGGCCGACCTGACGGCCCGCCAGCGCAAGGCGGTTACCCACGGGCAAGGGCCGCTCCTTATCGTGGCTGGCGCGGGGACAGGCAAGACGACGGTGATCACCCGACGCATCGCTTGGCTGATCGCCGAGAAGCGAGCGCGCCCCTCGGAGATTCTCGCCCTCACGTTCACGGATCGCGCCGCCGCCGAGATGCAGGCGCGCGTCGACGAGCTGGTTCCATACGGCTACGCGGACACCCAGATCAGCACCTTCCACGCCTTCGGGGACCGGATCCTGCGCGACCACGCCCTCGAGGCTGGCCTCTCGGACCGATCCACGGTCCTTTCTCGCCCGGAACAGGTGATCTTCCTGCGCGAGCACCTTTTCGAGCTTCCCCTGGATCGATACCGCCCACTCGGCGACCCGACCCGCTTCCTGGGAGCGCTCGCGACGCTCTTCTCTCGCGCCCGCGACGAGGACATCTCACCCGAGGAGTACGTGGCTGCCGCCGCTCAGCTGTCGGCGAGCGCCGCCTCGACGCCCGATGATCCGGCACGCGCCGAAGAGGCGGCGCTCCAGGCGGAGCTCGCCGCAGCCTACGCCGCATACGAGAAGCTGATGCGCGGGTCGGACCGATTCGACTTCGGTGACCAGGTGACGCTGGCCCTCCGCTTGCTCCGAGATCATCCGGCGGTGCTGGCGGGGGAGCGCGCTCGATATCGGTACATCCTGATCGACGAGTTTCAGGACACCAATTACGCTCAGTTCGAGCTCGTCAAGCTGCTCAGTGGTTCGCCGACCGCGAACGCCAACGTCGTCGGCGACGACGACCAGAGCATCTACCGCTTCCGCGGCGCCGCGCTATCGAACATCCTCGGATTCCGCGCGGCGTACCCGCGCGCCGCGCGAGTCGTGCTCACGGAGAATTTCCGCTCGCGCCAGCCGATCCTCGATGCCGCGTACCGGCTCATTCGTCACAACGATCCCGAGCGGCTGGAGGCGCGCGAGGGTCTCGACAAGCGGCTCCGCACGCATGCCGCGTTCTCGCGGCCCGAGGGTCCGGGGGGACCGATCGACCTGCTCGCGTTCACGACCGGATCCGACGAGGCGGATGCCGTCGCCGAGCGCATCGCGACCTCGATCCGGGGGGGCCGGCGTGCCGGCGACCACGCGATCCTGGTGCGGGGCAACCGCGACGCGGACCCCTTCCTCCGCGCGCTGAACATGCTCCACGTGCCCTGGCGTTTCAGCGGCACCGCCGGCCTCTACCGCCAGCCGGAGGTCCGCGTCCTGATGAGCTTTCTGCGTGCAGTCAACGATCCCGCGGATTCCGTGAGCTGCTACGACCTCGCGACGTCGGAGCTCTTCGGCCTGCCGGCGGAGGACGTCACGCGCGCCTTCAACGCGGCATCGCGGCGACGGGTGAGCCTCGAATCAGCGCTCCGCGAGGGGATGGCCCACCCGGAGCAATCGCCCTTCACACGCACCGCCCTGGACGTGGTGCGGCGCTTCCTGGCAGCGCTCGATCGCCATCGGACGATGAGCACCGAGCGCACGACGGGCGAGCTGCTGTACGCCTTCATTGCCAGCTCGGGGTGGCTGGCCCGCCTGTCTGCGGAAGCGCGCGAGACGGGCGACGAGCGCCTGCAGAACGTGGCGCGGTTCTTCGAGATCGTGCGGCGCCAGTCCGCGCTCCTGCGCGACGACCGGCTCCCGTTCCTGGTGGATCAGCTCGATACCCTGATCGACGCGGGCGACGACCCATCGACTGCGGACGCGGAGCCTGACGACGGGGATGCGGTACACGTGCTCACCTACCACAAGGCCAAGGGCCTGGAGTTCCCGGTCGTGGCCATGGTGGGCCTTGTCGAGGATCGCTTCCCGAGCCGCGATCGGCGCGACCAGCTCAACCTGCCGGCGACGCTGATACGCGAGGAGCTTCCACCAGAAGACGTCCACCTGTCCGAGGAGCGGCGCCTCTTCTACGTGGGTATGACTCGCGCCCGCGAGGAGCTCGTCCTGAGCTGGGCCGTCGACTACGGTGGTGGCCGCCCCCGGCGCCTCAGTCAGTTCGTCCTCGAGGCGCTCGACATGCCGCCCGCCACGCCCGTCGATGCCATCCGCCCCAGCATCGTCGAGCGACTGGGGCGCAACGAGCGGGCCGCGGCCCCGCCCGCCACCGCTCGCCCATCCGGGCCGGCCCATCGAGCATCGCTGGCGGACCGGGCCCTGACCCTCAGCTTCGGGCAGGTCAACGACTACCTCGAATGCCCCGCGCGCTATCGGTATGCCCACCGCATTCGGATCCCCACGGCCCCCAGCCACCAGCTCGTGTACGGGCGCGCGCTGCATGCCGCAGTCCAGGCGTACCACCGTGCCCAGATGGCCGGCAGGACGCTCACGCTCGACGCCCTGCACGCGGAGCTGGAGGCGGCATGGGAATCGGTCGGCTTCCTGACGCGCGAGCATGAGGAGGCTCGCAAGGCTGCCGCACGCGACGCATTGGCACGCTTCTGGAACGAGCAGCGGTCGGATCCGGCACGCCCGACCGCCGTCGAGGAGGATTTCGCCTTCACGATGGGCCGAGACCGGATCCGCGGACGGTACGACCGCGTTGACGTTGAGGCCGACGGGCGGGTGACGATCACCGACTACAAATCGAGTGACGTCCGAGATGCGGCGACCGCGCACCGCCGCGCCCGCGAATCGCTGCAACTTGGGATCTACGCGCTCGCCTGGGAGGCGCGCCATCAGCGGCTGCCCGACGGCCTCGCCCTCCATTTCCTCGAGTCGGGACTCGTGGGGCGCAGCGACACGAGTGAGCGCAGAGTCGCGCGGGCGCAGGAGCAGGTGGCAACCGCCGCTGAGGGGATTCGGGCCGGTGCATTCGATGCCACGCCGAGCCTGCAGCGTTGCGGATTCTGCCCGTTCCGGGAGATCTGCCCGGACGCGGCGCGGTGAGGCGTTGACGGGGAGTGACCGCATCGTCGTGGGGGCTCTGGTGCTGCTCGCGATCCTGGGCGCCCTGGTCCTCCTGCTCTACGCGGGTGCGAACTGCCCCGCGGCCAGTGCCCGGGACTCATGTCCCGACGCGGGGCTGCATCGATCGATCGTCATCACGCTCGGCTCAATCTCGGCTGCCCTTCTCGTGACCCCTTTCGCGTTGCTCGCCGAGATCCTGATGCGCCGCCGGATCGTGTATCGGGGCGCGTGGGGACGCGCTGCCCGTCGTGGGCTCCTGGTCGGCGGACTGCTCGCTGCGCTCGCCGCGCTCCGCCTGGGCGGCGCGCTCTCGGTCCCCGTTGCGCTTTTCCTGCTCGTCGTCGTGGCCCTCGGAGAGTGGTTCGCCGTGCGCCGCATGGACGTGCCCTGAGCCGAGGTCGATGAACGACCCTCGTGTGATCGGCGGCTCGGGGCCCGACATGTTCTCGGGGCAGGCGGCCGACCCGGACCTGCTCGCCGCCCTCTATGACCTTGAGCACGAGGACCAGGTGGAGGATCATGTCTTCTACCGGGAGATGGCCCGGGGGACGAAGGGCGCCACGCTCGATATCGGCTGTGGCTCCGGTCGCCTGTTCCGGCCCCTGATGGACGGCGGAGCGCGGAGCCTCGTTGGTCTTGACGGCTCGCCGGCCCTCCTCCGCCGGGCGGCTGCCCGCATCAAGGCCGATCCTGCGCTCGCGGAAGCATCGGCCGCGGGCCGTATGACCCTTGTGCAAGGCGACGTTCGTCGTCCGCCATCGGTTGGGCGGTTCGAGCTCGCCGCGTGCGCCGGCGTCATGCCGCACCTGGATGGACCCGAGGAGGCGCTGCGAATGCTTGGGGCCCTCGAGACCCTCCTCGCGCCCGCCGGCCTTGCGGTGCTCGACCAGCTCGGCCCGGGAAGCCTCCCGACGCGGGACCTGCCGCTCTCGGTGGACTGGACGCGAGAGATGGCCGGTCAACGGGTCGTCCGACGCTCACAGATGACGCGCCGGGAAGCTCCGGAAGGCCTTCGTGTGGCCTACTCCACCCTGACCGACACCGTACGACCCGATGGTACGATAGCGCGGCTTCCGGCCAGCTTCCGGCTCTGGTATCCCTCTCCCGTAGCGCTGGTACGCCTGGTCGATGAAGCGGGCCTTGTGGTTGAAACGACCTACGGGTCGCATGACTTGGAGCCGCTTGGCCGGGACAGCGAGCGCTGCATCATCATCGTGCGGCGACGGTCGGCGCGCGGCACGGGCGGCGGGTGACAAACTCGCCGAACGCAGAGGGTGAGGGTCAGTGGCAGGCGAGCAGATCAGGCTCCTGGTAGTGGAGGACGTGCCGCAGGTGGCGTCGCACATGCGGGCGCTGCTGAACGCTCAGTCGCAGATCAGGGTCCTCGACGTCGTGACCAGCGGCGACAAGGCGCTGAGCGCCGTTGGCGAACTGAAGCCGGACATCGTCATCGTCGACGCCCTTCTCCAGGGACGCGTCTCGGGCAGCCAGGTCGCCGAATCGATCCGCCATGCGGACCCGAATGTGGCGACGATCATGCTGACCGTGCCGCAGAACCCGGTCATGGAGAACCCGGCGCGCGGCATCGATGCCGTCCTGAAGATGCCCTTTACCGGGTTCGACCTGACCACGCTGATCCGCAAGACCTCCGAAGACCACGCCGTCGAGTCCGCTCGCGTGGGCTGCCAGGTGCTCGCCTTCTTCTCGCCGAAGGGCGGTGTCGGCCGGACGACCCTCGCCTACAACCTGGCGGTTGCCCTCGCCAGCGAGCATCGGGTCTGTCTCATCGACGGCTCATTGCAGTTTTCCGACCTGCGCGGGCTGCTGCGCATCCCGGCGGGCGCCCCCTCTATTCTGAACCTGCCGACCGACCAGATCCGCGAATCGGACATGAGCGAAGTCCTGTGGAAGGACCCCTCAGGCGTCCACATCCTTCTCGCGCCACCTCGCGTTGAGATGGCGGAAATGGTCACGGTTCGTGACATCGAGAAGGCGCTCAGCATCCTGCGCCGGCTCTACGAATACGTGATCGTCGACACCCGAGCGGCGCTGACGGACGACGTGCTCGTCTATCTGGACGCGGCGGACACCATCCTCCAGGTGCTGACCTACGACAGCATCGCGATCCGTGGCCTCGCGATGGCGCGCGAGGCGTTCGAGGCGATCGGATATCCGGAGAGCAAGCTGGCCACCATCCTCAATCGGTCTGACGCCTCCGGCGGCTTCAGCAAGGCCGATGTCGAGGAGGCGCTGGGCCACAGGATCGACTTCGAGGTTGTCTCGGACGGACGCCTGGTGCTGGCCGCGAATAACGAGGGTGTTCCTTTCGTGGTCGCCAGTCCGGACGCGCCCATTTCACAGGCCGTCCGGCGCATCGCCGGAGCGATCGTCCAGCGGCAGCACGAACGAGCGCCCGTCCTCGCCGGACGATCCTGACCGATCGGGTGGCCCGCGGCGATCGCCGACCGATTGGCGTCTTCGACTCCGGGGTCGGCGGCCTCACCGTCCTCGACGAGCTGCGCCGTCGCCTTCCCGACGAACCGACCATTTACCTCGGCGACAATGAGCGGGCACCGTACGGCCCCCGGCCCGCGCACGAGGTCGAGCGGTTCACGGCCGAATGCGTGGCGTGGCTGCTCGGGCAGGACGTGAAGCTTTTGGTCCTGGCCTGCAATACGGCCACGGCCCGCGCCCTTCCGCTCGTCCGCGAGCAGGCCGAGGTTCCCGTCGTTGGCGTCGTGCGACCCGGCGCCGTGGCTGCCGCGGCTGCTACCAGGAGCGGGCACATCGGCGTCGTGGCCACGGTCGGGACCGTCGAGTCCGGAGCGTATCCGGCAGCGATCGGCGAGGCTGACCCACGGCTCGTCGCGCGGCAGCAGGCGGCGCCAGACCTCGTCCCGCTCGTGGAGCGCGGAGTCCTCGACGGGCCGGTCGCGGAGGGCGCCGTCCGTGCCTACCTCGCCAACCTTCTCGAGGACGATCCCCCGATCGACACGCTGCTGCTGGGCTGCACCCACTATCCGTTGCTGAGACCGGTGATCGAACGCGTGGTCGGACATGGCGTGGCCGTTGTGGACTCCGCGTTCACCACGGCGATCGCGGTCGAGGACCTGCTCGACGCGTTGCGTGCCCGGACGCCCGACGGATTTACCGGAGCCGCCTCAAATCGGGTGGCGACGACCGGCGACGTGGGCGCCTTCACGGCGGTCGCGTCGCGCATCTACACCTCCGCCCTTCCGCCCGTCGAACGCGTCGAGCTGGGAGCGCCCTCACCCGCAAGGCCCTAGACTCGGGGCATGACCCGCAACTCCGGCCGCATCGGCATGGGAATCGTGGTCGGTGGCCTCCTGGCGATGGGCGCAACCGTCGCGCAGCGCGAGATCCTGCGCCGTGCGGGGACGAGGCTCATCGACTGGCGAGCGGTGCGCTCGATCGCCCTCCGCCGGCTCGGCAACGACGGCGCCCCGATCCCCGTTGCGGACCGCGAGGCGGCCGAGGCGTTCTATCGGGAGGCGCTGCTCCGGATCGAGCCGGCGGTCGAGGCAGAGGTCGGCCGTCCGCTGCCCGAGGCGCTCGAGACGCCGGCGGTCATCGATCGAAGTGAGTGGGTCGACCTGAACCTCGCCACGTTCCGCACGCTCTTCGGTCGCGTGGAGGCCATCATCGCGGCCAACGACTCGGCGCCACCGACTACCGGCCGCGCCATCGCTCGCATCCTCAATCGGACACTGAGCAACCAGCAGCTGGGCTTCCTGCTCTCCTTCCTGGCGCGCAAGGTGCTCGGCCAGTACGACATCAGCCTGCTCGCCGCTGGTCCCGTTCCGCGAGGCCGGCTGCACTTCGTGGAGCCGAACATCGCGACGGCAGCCGCGGCGTTGCGCGTCCCCCTCGCCGAGTTCCGGACCTTCATAGCGCTGCACGAGGCGACCCACGCCTTCGAGTTCGAGGCACATCCCTGGCTGCGCGAGCACTTCGCCGCCAGCGTCGCGACGGCCCTCGAGGAGCTCGCCAACGACGCGGGTGGGCTCACCCGCCGCTTGCGAGAAGCGGTCTCAGGTGGGGGCTGGCACTGGCTCGAACGACTGATGAGCGAGCGTCAGCGTGCGACCTTCCAGCGCACGCAGGCCATGATGTCGCTGCTCGAGGGCTACTCCAATCACGTGATGAATGCCGCTGGGGAACGGATCCTTCCCGGCTTCCGCCAGCTCCATGACCGATTCGAGCGGCGAAACGAGCGCCGCGGCGCGATCGAACGCGCGCTGATGCGGATCACCGGCCTCGACCTGAAGATGGAGCAGTACGCGGCCGGCGAGCGGTTCGTGGACGCGGTCCTGGCAGCCCGAGGCCCGGCCTTCTTCGCGCAGATCTGGGAGGGGCCAGAGCAGCTGCCGTCGCTCGAGGAGATCCGCGAGCCCGATCGATGGGTTGCGCGGATGACTGGCGATGCCACCGGCGAGGCGGGAACTGGGGGGACGAGGCGGGCGTGACGCGTGAGGTGGTGGTGCTGGCGACCCCGGTCCTCGGCGTACCCCTCGCGCCGGAGCACGTCGCTCGGATCGAGAGCGTTCCGGGGGTCCACGTGGTCCAGATCTCACGTGATGGCCACGTGCACTCCGACGCAGGAGCGGACGAGTTACTCGCCAGGGCCGAGGTCCTGCTACGCGGCGGGATCGCCGCGGGCGTCCTCGACCACCTGATCGCCCGAGCCCCACGCCTGGCCTGGATCCACTCTGCCGCCGCAGGCGTGGAGCGCGTCGCGACGCCCGCGGTGCGCGCCCGCGGCCTGACCGTGACGAACGCCCGCGGCGTCTTCAGCCGCCCGATCGCCGAGTACGTGGTGATGATGGTGCTGGCCATCGCCCGGCGCCTGCCCCAGCTGCTGGAGCTGCAGCGCGAGCGGACGTGGCAGCCGCTCCGCGGCACGGAGCTCGCCAACCAGACCGTCGGGATCATTGGGTACGGGTCGATCGGTTCCGAGGTGGCGCAGCTGCTGGAGCCCTTCGGGACCCGGATCCTGGCCACGCGACGGCATCCGGACCTCGGAAGTGGCGATCGGTCGAACGTCGAGCTCCTCGGTCAGGATCAGCTCGACCGCCTGCTTGCCGAATCCGACGTCGTGGTGGTCGCCACCCCGCTCACCGAAGATACGGCAGGGTTCATCGGCGCTCCGCAGCTTCAGCGAATGCGCGAGACCGCCTGGATCATCAATATCGCCCGGGGGCGACTGGTCGACGAGTCGGCGCTGCGACGTGCGCTGGAGCAGGGCTGGATCGGGGGTGCCGTCCTCGACGTCTTCACGGAGGAGCCACTTGCCCCCGACTCGCCGCTCTACTCGGCACCCAACCTGATCATCACGCCGCACACGTCGTGGGCGAGCGACCGAGTGGCGGACCGCACCGTTGAGCTGTTCGTCGAGAACCTGCGTCGCTACGTCGCGGGCGAGCAGCTCGCCAATGTCGTTGACCTGGAGGCCGGGTACTAGGCGGTGCAGGTCACGATCGTCGGGCTGCCGGCGAGCGGCAAGAGCACCGTGTTCAATGCGCTGACAGGCGGGCACGCCGAGACAGGCGCCTTCTCCGGTGGCCGCGCCGCGCCGAACATCGCGGTCGTGAAGGTCCCCGATGAGCGGCTCGACCGCCTGGCCGCCCTCTTCAACCCTCGGAAGGTGATCCACGCTGACGTGACCTACGTCGACGTCGCGATCCCGCCGGGCGCTGCTCGGGAGGGAACCATTGCGCCCGACGTCCTCGCCCAGATCCGCAACGCCGACGCGCTGCTGCACGTCGCGCGTGCTTTCGACGTGGGGACTGCGGATCGACCCGTCGACCCGTGGCGCGACGTCGAGGAGCTAGACCTGGAGTTCGTGTTAGCGGATCTCATGGTGGTTCAGAAGCGGCTGGAGAAGCTGCGCACCTCGGGTCGCCACGGGTCGGCGACGGAGCGGGAGACCAACGCCCTCGAGGAGGAGCTCCTCGCGCGCTTGGAGCCGCATCTTGGGGAGGGCCATCCGCTGCGGTCGATCGAGCTCGAGCCACAGGAAGAGAAACGATTGCGGGGATATCGGTTCCTGTCACAGAAGCCTGTCCTCGTCATCCTGAACATCGACGAAGGGAAGCTCCCGGTCGCTCACGAGCTGGAAACGGAGGGTCGAGAGCGCTATCGCCAGCCGCAGAGCGACGTCGCAGCGCTGGCCGGCAAGCTCGAAGAGGAGATCGGCCAGCTGACGAGCGAGGATGCCGACCTGTTCATGGCCGACCTCGGGATCTCCGAGGCATCGCGCGGCCGCGTCATACGCCTCACGTATCGGCTCCTCGGCCTCCTCAGCTTCTTCACTGCCGGCGAGGACGAGTGCCGAGCCTGGACGCTCCACGACGGCGACACGGCGGTCGACGCCGCCGGTGTCATCCACTCGGACCTCGCGCGGGGCTTCATCCGAGCCGAGGTGGTCACGTACGACGACCTGATGGCCTGCGGCAGCCTCGCCGAGGCGCGCAGACGTGGCGCATTGCGCTCGGAGGGAAAGGCTTATCAGGTGCGCGACGGCGACGTGGTCGAGGTCCTGTTCAACGTCGCCCGTTAGGTCTGGCCGGCGTTACGAGGAGCGGTCCAGCTCCGCGACGATGCTGCGGAACTCCTCGCTCGGTTCGACCAGGAAGGTGTCGACCTCCTCGATCCCGACGCTCATGCTCGCCCGCAGCTTCTCGTCGCTGATGTACGTGAAGCCCTCGCTGCGTTCGAGCTCTCGGGCGATGGCTTCGACGAGCGTGTCCTCCTCGAAGGTGTCGACAACCCGCCGCCGCGCCTCGAGGGCGAGCGCCGCGAACTCCTCGGGCGTGTACTCCCGTTCGCTGATGAGGAGCGCATCGGTCATCAGGTCGGTCGGACCCTCGTGGAGCTCGTAGAAGTACAGAGCCATTTACCGATCATAGACCGATGGCGACCAACCCGCCGCCCCCCACGCTCGACCTGCTCATCGTCGGCGCGCTCACGATCGACCGCTTCGCGGACGGGTCCACTGCGCCTGGCGGCTCGGTTCTGCACGGGGCTCGAGGGGCCGCACGAGCAGGCATGCGAGTTGGAATCGTCACCGTGGCTGGCCCGGAACCGCAGGCGCGCAACGGCCTCGAGGAGCTTCGGCGGCTTGGGTGGCTCCACGCCGAACCGGCCGCGGCCACGGTGACGTTCCGGCACGAGTCCTTGGCGGGGCTAAGGCGCCTGACGCTCGAGGTGTCCGCTGGGCAACTCGTCTGCCCGCCGGCCGCGGTCGCGCCCGCCGCCGTCCTGTACGCACCGGTCGCCGGTGAGCTGGACGCGAATCTGGGCGGGCAGCTGCACGAGGGGGCGTTCGCCGCCGCTAGCCTCCAGGGATGGTTGCGGCGCCTCGAGGTCGGTCGTGCCGTTGAGGCGCTGCCGCTGCGCGCTGTGGACTCCCACCTCGTGGCGCGCCTCCGGCGCATGGACCTCCTGGTCCTGAGCCGCGAGGACCTCGCCGCGTCGACGAGCTCTGCTGGCCCTGGCGGCGACCAGCTCGACGCCATCCGCGCGCTCGTCGGGAATGACCCGCTCATCGCATTGACTGACGGCCTGGCGGGTGCGCATCTGGACCACCGCGGCTCGCGGATGGTGGTCCCAGCCGCAGGGGTCGTCCACGAGGTCCCCACGGTCGGTGCCGGCGATGTGTTCGCCGCGCTGCTCGCCGCCTTCTTGGCCGCGAGGCCCAGGCCGTTCGACCTGGCCCGCGCCGCCGATGCCGCACGAGCGGCGGCTGACGGCGTCGTAACGATGCTTGAAGGACGGAGGGAAACATCCGGTCGCGGATCCGGCTAGGCGGCTCGGCCCTCCCGTCCGCGGGAGCGGCGCCGCTCTCCTGCGGCGATCCAGCTCCGCAACCGCCGCAGCCGCCGATCCACCCGGATCCGCATCGCGCCGAGCTCGCTGATCCCACCCCCACGCCCCAGGGCGAACGCCAGGTCGAGGACCCTGGAGGCCGCGGCAACCGCTTCGAGCGCGCCGGACAGATCTCGACGGTAGCGCTCGCGGATGCGGGCGACCTCGACCCACGCTCCCGCTGCCTCAACCGATGCGGCGCGCGTCCCGCTGCGCCACAGCTGCTCTGCCCCCGGGACGTCGCCAGCGGCGAGCATCAGGCGAGACGCGAAACGCCGCAGGCCGGGTGCTTCGTCGCGATCGACCGCGGCGAGGGCGCGATCAACGACCTGGAGGGCGCTCTCCGGGTCCCCGAGCCGCAGGAGATCGATGGCCATGCCGCGGCGGTCAAGGAGTGCGGCGTCGCGCCAGGCACCGGCGCGGAGTCGCGCAATGGTCGCCTCAAGCATCGCGAGCGAGACGATGTCCTGCAGGTTGTGATCCAGGACGGCGGCCAGCAGCTCCGGTGACCCACCACGGAGGTATCCGAAGTAGCGAGCCGGAACCTCAGCGCTCGGGCAGTCGTGCGTTCGCCGCACCCCGAGCACGGCGGCCTCCACGTCGGCAAGCCGGGCACTCCCGATGCTCCGTCGCCACAGGCGCCGCGCGATTGGGAGCAGGTCGTCGTGGCGGGCGGGCAGTGCCGCCTGCTCGGCGAAGAAGCCATGGACGGTCAGTCGGGTGACGAGGAGCGGCATGTCAAAGCCGCGGCCGTTGTAGGTCACGAGTCGTTGAGGCCAGGCAAGCTCCGCGCAGAGGCGGCGAAGCAGGGCCCGCTCGTGAGGGTAGTCGGGCAGGAGGAGCTGCCGGACGACGATCGCGGCACCGTCTAGGTGGCCGAGGCCGGCAAGGAAGGGGACCGTGCCTGCGCCGGTCGAGAGGCCGGTCGTCTCCGTGTCGAAGTAGACGGCGCTCGGCAGGACGGCGAGCGCTGCCGCATCTCCTGGCGGCAGCGGAATCCTCCGCTCGACCAGGATCGCCGTGCCGCCATCCACCGTCTCGAGGCGGGCGCCGAACCAGCGCGCCAGGGCGGCCGCGCGATCATCTGAGGGCGGTCGTGCGAAGGAGCGCGGTCGCGCGAGAACCCTTGGTCTGCCACGCTCGGCCCGAAGCGCCGCGACACGCTCCGCAAGCGAGAGTGTCGCGACGTCATCCATCGGTCAGTGGACCCCGGCCAGCAGTTCAGCGGTTGCCGCCTTGCCCCGCAGGCCCACATCGGTCACCGGCCCGACGCAGGACGGGCATCCCTCGTTGCAGGGACAGCCACGTACCAGGTCGAGGCATGCGGCCACCAGCTCATCGGTCAGGCTGAAGAGCCGTTCGGAGAGGCCGACACCGCCGGGGATCGAGTCGTACAGGTACAGCGTCGGCTCGTTGGTGAAGGGCGCCCGGGCCTGGGCCAGCACGCCCAGATCACGTACGTCGCACATGAGCAGCAGGGGCGCGGTGTTGCGCGCCAGCCGCGCGAGACCGATGAGCGCCCCGTCGAGCGTTTCACGATCGAAGCGGCTCGCCACCTCGGGCGGGACCACCAGCCATGTCGCTGCGGTGTGCATCTGCTGCTCGGGGAGGTTGATCGGACCCCAGCCGACGTTCTCGTGCGTGTGGAACTTGATCTTCTTGAACAGGGTGGCGTGCCAGGCCACCATCACGTCGCCGCGCTGACGGCGATCGCCCCGCTCGCCGGTCGCCTCGTCGGCGACCTCGAGCACCTTAAGCGTGACGCCCAGGTCCGCATCGGTGTAGTAGTCGACGTCGACGGCATGGACGTAGGCCTTGCGCTCGGCCCACTCAAGGCGATCCACGTGGAACTGACGGGCCTCGTGGAGGTAGATGGCCTGCTCGTGCACGAGCAGCGGCGCGGCGAAAATGTCCACCTCACCGACCACTCGGTGGCGGTCGCCGGTGGTATCCACGATCACCACGTTCTCCTGCGCGGCGCTGCGCAGGCTGAACGAGCTGGCTGGGAAGTTCTCGTGGCTCCAGTAGTACCGGTCGTCCCCGGCCCTTCGCAGCATGCCGTCCTCCTCGAGGACGTCGAGGAGCGCCGGCGTCTCTTCCAGGCCGAAGCGCTCGTCGGTTGGAACGGGGAGCTCGAATGCCGAGGCCTTGAGATGGTCGAGCAGCAGATGGAGGTTGTCGGGGTTGATAAGGCCGTGCTCGGGCGTGCGGTCGAAGAAATAGTCAGGGTGGGTGGCCAGGAACTGGTCGATCGGCGCGGAGCTGGCGACCAGGATCGCGAGGCTCTCGCCGGTCCGGCGTCCGGCACGGCCCATCTGCTGCCACGTCGATGCGATGGTGCCCGGGTAGCCGACGCTGATGGCCGCATCCAGCCCCCCGATATCGATGCCCAGCTCGAGCGCATTCGTGGCCACCACGCCCCGAACCCGGCCGTCCCGCAAGCCGCGTTCGATCTCGCGGCGCTCGTTGGGCAGGTAGCCGCCGCGGTAGCCGCGGATGGGGGATTGATGACCGGGCGGCGATGGCAATGCCTCGCGCAGGTACGTGGTCAGCACCTCGACCGCCGTTCGGGAGCGCGCAAAGAGGATGGTCTGCACGCCATCACGGATGAGGCGCTCGCCGAGGCGCTGCGCGGTCAGCAGCGAGCTCGCCCGAATGCCGAGCTGATGGTTGACGACCGGCGGATTGACGATCACCACGTGCTTTCGGCCGCGGGGCGCACCGTTCTCCTCGATCAGCTCCACCGGCGCGCCGAGCAGGCCCTCGGCCAGGTCGCCCGGGTTGGCGATCGTGGCCGAGGCGCAGATGAAGACCGGATTCGAGCCGTAATGGCGGCAGAGGCGCTGCAGGCGCCTCACGACGTTCGCCACGTGGCTACCGAAGAGCCCGCGGTACGTATGGAGCTCGTCGATGACGACGAACTGCAGGTTCTCGAAGAGCTTGAACCACTTCGTGTGGTGGGGAAGGATCGCGGCATGCAGCATGTCCGGGTTGCTGATCACGACCTGACCTGCCGCGCGGACCACGCTCCGCACGTTCGCGGGCGTGTCTCCGTCGTAGGTGCTCGTCTTGAGGTCGAGCTGGGCGGCATCGGCCAGGGCACGCAGCTCGGTGAGCTGATCTGCCGCGAGGGCCTTGGTAGGGAACAGATAGAGCGCTCGAGCAGTCGGGTCGCGGACGATGGCGTCGAGGACCGGGAGGTTGTAACAGAGCGTCTTGCCGGACGCGGTGGGCGTCACCACGCAGACGTTGCGACCCTCGCGGGCCGCCTGCACCGCGCGTGCCTGGTGGGAATACAGCGCGTCGACGCCGCGACTGCGGAGCGCGTCGACGAGGCGCGCATCGAGGCCCTCTGGCCACGGAGCGTGACGCGCGGCGAGCGGCTCGAGGACGCGGTGCGCGGCGATGAGCCGCTCGATCGACGGGTCGGCGAGGAGCTCCGCGATCACGCGGTCGACGGTGGCCGGCGGCTGGGTCAGCATCGGCTCAGAATAGAACGCACGTTCGACAATCTAGCACGGGCGTTCGATACAGCGTGCGGGTTTTCTTGACGATGTGGAAAACTCGACCGTAGACTGCCTGCCGGATGACCGGCGTCGACGTCCCGCTCGAACGATCTCCCAGGCCGCCCACCCGTGGCCCCCGCCTGCGACTCCCGGCGAGCCGCGGCGGGCTGGTCTGGCTCTCGGTCCTGCTCCTGATCGGCGCGCTGCTGGCCGTCCAGGTTGGGCGGCAGGTCTACGCGAACTACGCGATCACCGAGCGCGCTGCCGCGCTGCGAGCAGAGATCGCGGCGATGGAGGCGGGCAACAGGACGCTGCAGGCACAGATCGACTACCTGACCAGCGATGCATTCGTTGCGGCGGAGGCTCGACGGCTGCAGAACCTTGGGCACCCCGGTGAGCAGCTGCTGATCATTCCCTCGGGTGCCGAGGCACCGCTGCCCGGGGCTCTCACGCCCGCGCCACCCCCAGCCAGGCCGCGATTGGAGCAGTGGCTGGAGCTCTTCCTCGGTACCTGATCGACCGATCCGGCGCAGCACGCCGCTACGGATATCGCGCCGCCGCGACACCTCACCTGTCGCAACGCGGTCCTCGACGCCCTCCAGCCAGCGGGTGATTCTGCGCTAGGCTTTGCTCACGCCCGACGCAATCGGCCTGGCAGGGGAGCTGATTGGCCTCATGAGGTAACAGAGCCGATGTGTCATGACACCGATGCGAGTCCGGCCGTCTTTGGGGAACCCATCACCACCGTCCAATCCGCCCCTCTGACCCTCACGTCCGCCGACGGGACTGCCGTCGGCGCCTTCCTTGCCCGCCCCGAGCGGCCGTCCGGTGCCTGCGTCGTGATCCTCCCGGACAACCGAGGCCTGCATCACTTCTACGACCAGCTTGCAGAGCGCCTGGCCGAACAGGGACACGTCGCGCTCGCCATCGACTATTACGCTCGTACCGCCGGAACAGGTCCACGTGACGAGGACTTCCCGTTGCGTGATCACCTGGCGCAGGTGTCGCGCGAGAAGATCGATGACGACATTGCTGCTGCCGTCAACCACCTGCGATCGACCGATGACGCCGGCTGCGAGCGACTCTTCGCCATTGGCTTCTGCTTTGGAGGACGGCAGGCCTTCCTGGCAGCTCGGCCGCAATTTGGGCTGGCAGGGGTCGTCGGCTTCTATGGGGGTCCGAACGTCTATCCGAATGGCGCGCCGGGGCCGATTCAGCTGGCGGGCGAGCTCGCAGCACCGATCCTGGGCCTCTTTGGCGGCGCCGACCAAGGGATTCCGGCCCAGGACGTGAGCGCATTCGATGAGGCGCTCACCGCCGCCGGCGTCGAGCACGAGCTGGTCACCTATCCGGGCGCGCCGCATAGCTTCTTCGACCGCAGGTGCGAGGAGTTCGTGGACGCCTCCGCCGACGCCTGGCATCGCGTGCTCGCCTTCCTGGACCGCCGCGACTCGTGACGTCCGCGCCGGCGGCCGGCAGGAATGATCCGGCCCGCGACGTCGAGCGAACCTACCTCGGCCTGACGCTGCTCACGACGCTCGCCACCTCATTCATCTGGGGCGTCAACACCCTCTTCCTGCTCGACGCCGGCCTCAACAACGCGGAGGCGTTCGCGGCCAACGCGTTCTTCACGGTGGGTCAGGTGCTCTTCGAGGTGCCGACCGGCGTGGTGGCCGATACCGGCGGCCGCCAATTCTCGTATGTGCTCGGCGCCGGCACACTACTGCTCTCGACCCTGCTCTACCTGGTCATGTGGCAGTTGCACGCGTCACTCTGGGGATGGGCGATCGCATCCATCCTCCTGGGCCTGGGGTTCACGTTCTTCTCTGGCGCCACCGAGGCGTGGCTCGTCGACGCCCTCAAGGCGACCGGATTCCAGGGCCATCTCGAGCACGTCTTTGGGCGCGCTCAGACCGTCGGCGGGGCGGCGATGCTCGTCGGCTCCGTTTCGGGCGGACTCATCGCGCAGGCGACCAACCTGGGTGTGCCGTACGTGATTCGGGCGGCGATCCTGGGCGTGACGCTGCTCGTGGCGCTTCGGTTCATGCGCGATATCGGATTCACGCCCGACCGAGGCATCACGCCGGCAGCGGCGATCCGTAATGTGGTCCAGGGCGCAATCGATGGGGGCCTTCGCCGGCGGCCGGTCCGTTGGTTGATGCTCGCTGCGCCGTTCGGCGGCGGCGTGGGGATCTACGCCTTCTACGCGGCTCAGCCGTATCTCCTGGAGCTATTTGGCGACAGGAAGGCGTACGGCATCGCAGGCTTGGCGGCTGCCATCGTGGCTGGTGCCCAGATCCTTGGGGGGCTCATTGTTCCCAGGGTTCGACGCCTCTTCCGGAGGCGAACCGATGCCCTGGTCCTGGGCGGGATCGCCAGCGTGGTGCTGCTGGCGCTGATCGGCTTGACCGGGAGCTTCTGGATCGCGCTCCTGCTCCTGATCGGCTGGGCGTTTGTGTTCGCCGTCACATCGCCATTGCGTCAGGCATTCATGAATGGCCTGATCCCGTCCGAACAGCGCGCCACCGTCCTCTCCTTCGACAATCTGATGGGATCGGCTGGCGGGGTCGTAGCGCAGCCCGCGCTAGGACGTGCCGCGGACGTCTTCAGCTACGGAGCCTCGTACGTGATCGCAGCCGGCATCCAGGCCCTGGCGATACCGTTCATCGTCCTCGCCCGACGCGAGAACGCCAGCTCTGATCCGATCGCCCGAGAGGGCGGCCCCGAGCCTCACGTCCACGAGCCCGAACTGCCGGGTACATCGGTTCGGGACTAGTCGAGGTCGAGCGTTCCGCCTCGCCGACCATCGCCGGGGCTCTTCCGGCGCGTGCTACCTTCTGAGCCAACCGCAGACTCCGTCCGCGACGACCGTCAGGAAGACCTCGCTCTCGCCGAACCCGCTCGGCGAACGTGATCTCGAGGGTGTCGCGGGCTAGAAGGACCGGGATGTCGAGAAATCGTAGTCCGGCGGCGACCCTCGTCGAGCCGAGGTTGCCACGCTTCACGGGGTGGCTGCGCCCGGTTGTCGATGCGGCGGCTCGCATCAACTCCAGCGTCCACCGGAAGCTGCTCTTCGGATTCCTGATCGGCGCCCTGCTCCTCGTCGGGATGGCGATCCTGAGCCTCGTAGTCATCGGGCGGATGAGCGAGCGGGTCGCGGAACTCGATCGTCTCCAGGCGAAGGCGAGCCGGGCTCAGCAGATGCTCTACCTCGTGACCGCGCAGAGCCACTACCTCGCCATGGCGCTCCTCACAAAGGGCGCCACCATGGAGGGCCAAAACTATATGGCGACCATCGGGGTCGACCAGGGAAAATTCATCGTTCTGCTCGATGAAATGCAGCATGGCGACCCTGCAGACGCCGCCTCTGTTCAGGAATTGCGAGCTGCAAATGCCACGTTCGCGGCTTCGAGCAACCGGGTGCTGGCGCTGAACGACGCTCGGAACTATGAGGCGGCCCAGACCCTCCACATCGCCACAAGCGACATGCAGTCGCACGACCTCGAAACGCTGCTGGCTCGCTTCGTCGAATCGGCCAAGGAGCAGATGGGCCAGGCGCAGGCCGCGTTCGGCGCAGACCGCACCCTCCTCACAGGAATGGTCCTCGCCTTCTCTGCGGCGAGCGTGGTCGTGGCGCTCCTCCTGGGATTCGTCTTGTCGTGGGCATTCATCCTCCCGGTCCGAAAGATGGAGCGCGCGCTTGCCGGAATCACGGCCGGGGATTTCACGCAGCACGTGCAGGTGCCGAACCGCGATGAATTCGGAAAGCTGGCCCGGGATCTGAACGGCACAACACAGCGCCTGGCCAAGCTCTTCGACGATGAGCGTGCGCTGGCAGAACAGCTCAGCCTGTCGAACGCCTCGCTGGAGCGCGCAAGCGAGGCCAAGTCACGGTTTCTGGCAAGCGTAAGCCACGAGCTGCGTACGCCGATGAATGCGATCCTCGGCTTCACCGACGCACTCCTGGCCGGCGTCGACGGTCCCCTGAACGATGAGCAGACAACTTCCCTCGGGTGGGTCCAGCGCGGCGGGCGGGACCTGCTGGGGCTGATCAATGAGATCCTCGACCTATCGAAGATCGAGGCCGGCAAGCTCACCGTCGACGCCGAGCCGTTCGATCCTCGCGAGCTCGTCGAGGCCGTTGTGGCCCAGCACCGCTCCCTGGCGGCGCAGAAGGGGATCCGCTTCGCGTGGCACGACGCGGGCGCTCCCGCAGAAGTCGTCCTCGACCGCCAGCGCGTTCGCCAGATCCTGGTCAATCTCTTCGGGAACGCGCTGAAGTTCACGCTGGAGGGCGAGGTCGAGGTCGAAACGAGCGGCGCCAGTGACGCGGAGTTCCACGTTGCCGTGCGCGATACGGGTCCCGGCATCGCAGCCGATCAGCATGAAGCGATCTTCGAGGAGTTTCGCCAGGCCGAAGGAGCGTCGCCGGGGATCGGACTCGGTCTCGCCATCAGCCGCCGTCTCGCGCGCGTCATGAGTGGGGAGATCACCCTCGAAAGCGAGCCCGGGAAGGGGAGCGTCTTCCACCTTCGCCTGCCACTCGACTGCCGTATCGCGCCGATCGGTGTCGTCACCGCGGAGCCGGACGAAGCACGGGACGGCGAGAGCCTCCTGCTGAGTGTGGATGACGATCCATCCGTGGCGCCGCTGTTGCAGAAGATGCTCGCGGGTCACGGGTACCGCGTCGTGGCCGCCGCGAGCCCGGGCGTGGCTGTTAGCGACGCCCGGCGCCTGCGACCTGCCGCCATCCTGCTGGACGTGCTCATGCCCGAACGCGATGGCCACGACATCCTGCGCGAGCTCAAGGACGACCCGGCGACCAGAGAGATCCCCGTCATCGTGATCTCCGTCGTCGACGCGGCCGACGTGCCGGAGCTCGCGGACGGACACGTCAACAAGCCGGTTCGCACGGATCCGCTGCTGCGCGTCCTCGCGGAACACGGCGCCGCACCTGCGGTCCAGCCGTAGTGGCCACGATCCTCGTGGTCGAGGACACGCCCGCGAACCTCGCCCTGGCGTCGAAGCTCCTGCGTGCCGCCGGACATGAGGTGCTGACCACCGAGACCGCCGCTGACGGTATCGCCCTGGCACGGGATCGGCTTCCCGACCTGGTGCTCATGGATCTCGGACTTCCCGACATGGACGGATGGCAGGCGCTGCGCGAGATCCGGGCCGACCGGCGCGCCGCTGGGTTGCTCGTCGTGGCATTCACTGCCGATGCCATGCTCGGGGATCGTGAGCGTGCGCTCGCGGGAGGGTTCGACGGCTACATGAGCAAGCCGATCGACTTCGCGACGTTCGCGCAGAGTGTGGAGGGCTACCTGCCGTGAGACGTGAGCGCCCCTTGATCCTCGCCGTCGACGACGAGCCGGCGAACCTCGCCCTCCTGGGCAAGCTGCTGAAGCATCACGGATACGACGTGGTCGAGGCCTACGACGGCCAATCGGCCCTCGATGCAATCGCGGTTCATGAGCCCGATCTCGTCTGCCTGGACATAATGATGCCCCGGCTGAACGGCTTCCAGGTCTGCGAGCGACTTCGCAGCCAACCTGAGCACGCTGGCCTTCCAATCCTGCTGCTCACGGCGTTGAATCGCCCCGAAGACAAGGTCCGTGGCTTGGAGGCAGGCGCCAATGACTTCCTGTCGAAGCCATTCGATGAGAGCGAGCTGTCGGCGCGCGTGCGCTCGCTGCTCCGGACGAAGGCGCTGCAGGATCGGCTCGTGGATCTGCTCGGACGGTATGTGAGCGAGAGCGTGGCGGCTGAAGCCCTCCGTGACCCGTTTGCCGTGTCTCTTGGCGGCGATCGGCGCCAGGTTTCCACGCTGTTCGCCGACGTCCGCGGCTACACGGCACTTGCCGCGGAGCACGCGCCCGAGGAGACGCTGGACCTGCTCAATCGCTACCTGACCGTGGTCACCGAGGCCGTCGAAACGCACGGCGGCACGGTGGCAGACCTCCTCGGTGACGGCGTCTTCGCCTTCTTTGGTGCCCCGGTGGCACATCCCGACGATCCGGAACGCTCCGTTCGCGCAGCGCTCGCCATGCAGGCCGCCGTGACGCAGCTGGAGATCCCAGCAATACCGGGGGTGCGCCTGCAGGCGGGGATCGGGATCACCAGCGGCGAGGTCATCGCCGGGAACGTGGGCTCTGAGCATCGCATGCATTACGCGGTGGTCGGCGACTCGGTGAACGTCGCGGCCCATCTTCAGGCGGCAGCAGGTCCAGGCCAGATTCTCGCGGACGAGGCGACGCACGACGCGGTTCGCGATCTTGTGGCGTCGCAGGATCTGGGCAGCCTGCGCCTCGCTGGCAAGGGCGACTGGGTCCGCACCTTCAGCATCCTCGCCCTGGCGCCCGCCGCAGCCGAGCGCGCTCGCCCGTAGCCCGCCCGGAGCCCGCCAGAGCGGGCCGGAGTAGACTCGGCTCGATGGAGCAGCCAAGTTCGTTGCGACGGCCAACGACATAACGGCGGACCTGCGCTGACGGTCACCCCGAGACGAACCGTCGCGCGGTCGCTGTCGGGAGCACCGCCGCAGCCGCGCAGCAGCTCCTGATCGGCCGCCCGTCCGATAGCCAGACTGCTCTGGCGGGGTGTTGGATAAGAGGAGTCGTTAGCTGACGCGACGGGCGCGCGCGGCTTACTTCTTCTTCTTGCCGCCGCCTGCCTTCGTCCCGCCCTTCGGTTTCTTGGCGCCGCTCTTCGAGCCGGGTCCCTTGTCGGGCATTCCGTAGCCTCCTCGCACGGTCGAACGCCTGAAACCTTACACCGCGGCGACGCGGACATACGCGAGCGCAGCGCACCGTGGCGAGGATCAGCGCCGCTTGGCCAACCCCTCAGCCGAGGGGCTCGTAGGCCCGCTCGCCGTGCAGCCCCGCATCGAGTCCTGTCTCCTCGACGCCAGCCGAGACATGCACGTCCGTTATTCGATCTATGAGCCACAGCATCCCGAACGTGAACACGAACGCCCAAACCGTTGCGAGTAGGACCGCCGCAACTTCCTTGGCGAAGAAGGCAGGGTTCCCGGCCAGCAGACCGTCCGTACCGTTCGGGTTGAACGCCGTCGTTGCCAGGAGCCCGAGCATGACGATGCCCAGAAAGCCGCCAACCCCGTGGACGCCCCACACGTCGAGCGCGTCGTCCCACTTGAGCCGATTCTTGAATGCGACCGCGCCGTAACAGACGATGCCAGACGCGATCCCGATGATCACCGCGGCCACGGGAGAGACGTAACCCGCCGCAGGCGTCACGGTTGCAAGGCCTGCGACCGCGCCTGTAAGGAGACCGACGAAGCTCGGTCGTCTCTCAAGCGCCCACGCCAGGCCGAGCCACGCGATGGCCGCGAACGACGCGGCGAGGTCCGTGTTGAGAAACGCGACAGCCGTCGTCGAATCGACCCGGAATTCACTGCCCGCGTTGAACCCATACCAGCCGAACCAGAGCAGCCCGGTGCCGAGCGCGACCAGCGGGATGCTATGCGGACCGTGGTCCTCGACCTGGCGCCGGCCGACGTACAGGACGGATGCGAGCGCCGCGATCCCGGCGATGTTGTGGACGACGATTCCGCCGGCGAAGTCGAGCACGCCCCATTGCTGCAACAGTCCGCCGCCCCAGACCATGTGAACGAACGGGAAGTACACGAGGATGAGCCACGCGGTCAGGAAGATCATGTAGGCCTTGAACGTGATCCGGTTGGCGAATGCGCCCGTGATCAAGGCGGGGGTAATGATCGCGAACATCATCTGGTAAGCCACGAACACGATCTCGGGGATCGAGTGGTTGGAGGCCGCCGGGCTGACCAGGGAGACGCCGTTGAGAAACGCTTTGTCGAGATTGCCGATGACGCCGCCGGCACCACCGGAGAAGCACAGCGAATACCCGAACGCGAACCAGATGACCGTTGTCCAGCCCATCGAGACGAAGCTCTGGATCATGATCGCAAGCACGTTCTTGCGGCCAACCAGTCCGCCGTAGAAGAACGCAAGCCCGGGTGTCATGAGCATCACGAGGCTCGTGCAAAGCAGCATGAACCCGGTATTTCCGGTGTCGAGTCCAGGCATGGGGCTGTCCTCCTCTCTGGTCCCATCCCGCCGGTGTGCGCCCGGCGGTTTGCGATCCGCGAACGCCGCTGTCAGGCGGGGACGGCCGCCGGGTCGTCGCGACGCAGCAGGATGCCGAGGTACGCTTTCCACGGCCCGACGGCCGTATCGCGGCTGCCGCTCAGCGCGGCGAAGAGCTGTGCGAGGTGGTCGAGGTCATGGACCGCCCACGTTGCCAGCAGCTGGCGCAGCGAGACGTCCCCGAGGGAAGGGTGGCGGCCCAGCCGATCGAGATCACCGGGAGTGACCAGCTCGCTCAGGCGTACCAGGTTCGTCGCGCGGAGCTGCCCGAACCGGTCGAGTAACCGGGCCAGTGCCACGCCCTCGTCGCGGTCCACATGCGCAAAGCGGTCGAACGGCTCGAAGGGGCGCTGCGTGCCGTGTGTGACGATGAGCTCGATGCGTGGGATCCAATCGTCGAGCTCGGCGGAGATCAGGTGGCCAACCACGTCGCGCGGAGCCCAGCCGTCATCCGGCTGATCGGCCGCACCGAGCCACGAGTCCGGCAGATCGTCGAGGAGGTCGTGAAGCACCCGCGGCGTTCGCTCCAACAAATCGGTGGTATCGGATAGGTAGCGATCGTCGGCTGTCATCGGGGCAGTCTACGACGGGCCGTCGAGGCTGCCGCCCATTCTCTTGACCCGCCATGCGCACGCCACCTATCGTCTCGCCGGTCACCGCACGCGCGCCACGTCTTGAGCGGAGGTATGCCACATTGCCAGTGAGCGAAGCCGGCGAGAACCTGTCAGTCATCGTCTCCGCATGGCTGGCGATGCTGCAGAGCGGCGACAGCGGGGAGCTCGCATCGATCCTCGACCCGCTGGTCGTCTGGCAGGGCATCCTGCCCGAGCAGATCTGCCGGAACCGCGATGAAGTGCTCGGTGTGCTTATTCGGAATCGCCTCGGACCACTACGCTTGACCCGCATTGAGGCGGAGGAGATCGGGAACCGGGTCGCCGTCAGTGTTCTCGGCCCGGACTTCCCCGATAGCGACGAGCAGATGGCCGGAGAGCCCCGCTCCCTCGTATTCACCTTCCGCGCTGGCTTCGTGGTCCGGATCGACAGCCTCCTCAGCAGGGACGCAGCCTTCGCCCTCGCCGCACACTGAGCGGGTCACGGACCCCAGCCTCGTCCTCGCCGGTGTGGCCGACCACAGCAACTGGCGGAGAGCTAGGCGCCCGATGCAGCCTCGTTCTGCGAAGGCAAAGTGACCACGCCGCGCGTTCGCTGCGCACAAGGGAGAGGTCACGGAGGGGAATGTGGCCGCTGCCTAGGCTGTCAACGAGCGAGGCGGCGAGCTAATTGGTCGCGGGCACGCCTTCGGTTGGCGACGGCTTCACGGGTTCGGTGGGCCGAACCGGAGCCAGACGATTCTCCGATACAAGCGCACTGTCAAGCAACCGAAGGAAGGGCTCGGCCGCGAGCGACTTGAAGATCTCGAGCGCCTCGTCGGCGGCCTGGCGGGCCTCGGGGTGGTGCCCACCGAGCATCGTGACCATCCCCAGCCCGGCCACCGCCAGCACGTACCGAGCGCCGAGCTCGCGCCACTGGCGCATGGCCTCGACGAAGCCTGCAACGGCATCGGCCTCACGCCCCTCGAGCGCCGCCAAGCCAGCCTCTGTCTCGCTGCGTCCGGCCGCCGCAACGACCCGCCCGGTCATCTCGGCCATGCGGTCCAGTGCCACATGCGCCCCAGAGGCGTCACCGATCCAGCAGGCGAGCCGGCCGGCCCGGATCAGCGACGGGTTATCCGGAGCTGGTCCGCGGGTGTAGGACGAGACGGCCAGGCGTCGCGCCTCGGCGAACTCGCCGCGGGACATGAGGACGTCGCTGCGGGCGTCCTCCAATGCCGTGATGGCCTGCCCCTCTAGGGCCGCGGCGAGTGGTGCGTTGAGCTCGTCGAGCTCTGCGTCCACCGATTCGCCGCGAAGCCCCCGCACATGAAGGTTGTGCAGGCGGGCGACGAAGTCCTCTTCCGGGTCGTCGGTGATCGCCTGGCTCGTCTGCTCCAGCGCCCAGTCCCAGTTCCCCAGCTGGATTGCCTCGTCGGTAGCGTTGCCGAGCAGGTAAATGCCCTGTCCGCGGTTCCCAAGTTGGTACGCGCGCTCATATCCCTCGCGCGCGATCCGGAAGGCGAGCTCCATGTCTTCCGCGGCCGCGGCGTAGCTCAAGTTGACCCGGGCGCGAAACTCCTGGACCGTCATCTCGTGTGGGCGCGCGAATGTGATAGCGCCCAAAAGGGTAACGATCGCCTCATGGATCCGCGCCACCTGCGCCGGCGCGGCGCCGCGCGTGACGAGCAGCTCGAGCACCTCGCGCCTCAGCTCCAGACGCTCGGCCGTCTCGATTGTGGCGTCGATGAGCTGGAGCGCCGTCGATGATCGACCCAGGAGCAGATTCTCCCTCGCCCGCTCGGCCATGAGCCGCACGTATTCGACCGACCCCGCCAGGTCCTCGTAGTCGGTGGCCGCCGCCTCCAGGATCGAGAGCGCCTCACTGCGGCGACCAGCGATCGACGTGCCAAATGCCAACTCGACCAGGGCGAGGAGGACCCGTGGCCGGTCGTCAGATGAGCGGACCGCTTCGAGCGCGTTCTCAAAATGCAGCACTGCCAGATCGGTCCGCCCGCGGTTTAGATGGGCATTGGCAGCGCGCGAGTGAAGCTCCGCCTGCTCTCTCGCGTCGGTCGTGATCTCCAGTGCCTGCTCCAGGTACCCCGCGGCTTGCGTGTAGGAGCCGAGGGCGCTGGCGCGATCTGCCGCTCCGCGCAGCGCCACTCGCGCCTGTGCTCCCACCGCCTGGCCCTCGGCGCCCTCCGGCTGCGCGCGATAGGCGGCAACGTAATGCTCAGCCAGAACTCCGGCAATCCCCTCATCGTCGAGCGTATCGAAGTAGCGTGCCGCAGCGAGGTGGAGACGTCGCCGCTCGCGGCGCGCCAGCGTGCCATATGCCACTTCGCGGATGACGGCCTGCACGAAGCCGTACTGGCCGCGCTCCGGCGAGCGTGGGTCTGCCTCGATCATGAGCAGCTCGCGCCGCACGAGCGTCCGCAACCGACTCCCCACCTCGTCGGCGGACTGTCCGCTGACCTCCGGCAGGGCATCAGCGCTGAAGGTCTTCCCTATGACCGAGGCCGCCTGCAGTAGCGCACGATCCGGAGCTTCCAGCGCGTCCAGCCGCGCTGCCACAAGCGCCTGGAGCGACGGTGGAACCGATAGGGTGCTCAGGTCTCCAACAGGCCGGTACGCTCCGTTGTCGCGCTCGAGCCGCCCCTCGCTGAGCAGCATGCGCACCGTCTCAACGGCGTAGAGCGGCACGCCCTCCGCCCGCTCGACCATTGCGCGAACCAGCCCGTCCGCGAGACCGGGGACCAGCCCATCCAGCAGCTGGCGCATCTCCTCGGGAGAGAACGCCTCCAGCACCAGGGACGTGAGGTTGCGCCTTCCCGCACCCCAATCCGGGCGGCGGTCGAGAAGCTCCGGGCGGGCCATGCTGATGACGTAGATCGGTCGGTCGCGGGACCACTCAAGGAGGTGGTCGATGAAGTCCAAGAGGCCACCATCGGCCCATTGGAGGTCCTCGAAGACGAGCACCACTGTGGCATGGTCGGCGATCCGCTCGAAGAAGGTACGCCAGGCGGCGAAGAGCGACTCGCGGTCGCGCGCGTCACCTGCGCTGCCCTCCAGCCCTAGCAACTGCGCGAGCCGCGGCTCGATCCAGCGGCGCTCGGCTTCATCACTCACGAAGGTTGCGACCGACTCCGCCAGCTTGCTGCGGACGCTGGCCGGCTCCTCGCCCTCCGCAATGCCGGCGCGGGCGCGGACCATCTCGGCCAGGGCCCAGAAGGTGATCCCCTCCCCGTACGCCGGTGACCGGCCCTGATGCCAGTATGCGAGCTCGGTAACGCCGTCGAGGTACTTCTGGAACTCCCAGACCAATCGGCTCTTCCCGATGCCGGCCTGGCCCATGATCGAGACCAGCCGCGGCCGCCGCTCGGCTCCGGTGGCCAGGTGGAACTCCTTGAGCATTCGCAGCTCGGCCTGGCGACCCACGAAGGGGGGCCTCGAGCTGCTCGACCCGCCCTGCCCCGCCGCGACGGGCGATCACGCGTTGGGCCCGATAGGCGGAGACCGGGCTCACCTTTCACTTGAGCAGCTGCTCGCCGGCAGGCTCGAAGGCGATGGCGCCGCTCGCTGCACGGTAGGTCGTCTCCCCCACGAGGACGTCCAGCCGGCGCCACGGCCTGCAGCCGCGAGGCGGTGTTGACCAGGTCGCCGGAAACCATGCCCTGGTTCGCCGCGCCGAGCGTGACCGCCGCCTCGCCGGTCAAGACCCCCGCCCGGGCGACCAGCTCGGCACCGAACTCTTGCCCGATCTGGCGCACCCCTTCTACCAGGTCCAGGCCGGCGCGCACCGCCCGCTCGGCGTCGTCCTCGTGGGCGGTCGGCGCACCCCAAACGGCCATGACCGCGTCACCGATGTACTTCTCTACGACCCCTCCGTAGGTACCGATGATCTGACTGGCGGTCCCGAAGTAGCGGCCTTGGAGCTCGCGGATCGTCTCGGGATCGCGTGACTCGGCGAGGGTGGTGAAGCCGACCAAGTCAGCAAAGAGAACCGACACCAGCCGGCGTTCAGCGGTAGCCCCGGTGGGCTGCTGGGCCTGCTGACTTATGGGCTCATTGGCGAGCATCCCGGCGTCCAGCGACCTTCCGCACTGACCGCAAAACAGATCGTCGGGCGCGTTCGTCGCTCCGCATTTCGAGCAAGTAATGGCGAGGCGCGCGCCGCACTGGCGACAGAACTTCCGCCCAGGATCGTTCTCGGTGCTGCAGTTCTCGCAGATCACGTCGCGAGTATCGGACCCGCCGCGAACTCAGGTCAACGGCCGCGAACCAGCCTGGGTCGCGTTCGAGCGGACGTGACACGCCAGTCGACAGCCGACTGGGAAGGAAGCGACAATGCGGTGCCATGGACCCCGATCGGCTGCTACGGCCTGGCGGTTACCTCGGCAGCGCGCGGGGTGTTGATCGCCTCCTGGGCGACCTCCAGGTCATGTCAGGGGCCGGCATCGAACGCGCAGCGTGGGGCTGGGATCGGCATGAGGACGCGGCTGCGCTCGAGCGCTATCGCGACGCCGAGCGGGCCGCATTACGGCTGCTGGAGGCATCCGACCGCGTCGCTGATTGGGACGCTTTGCGTCGCCGTATCCTCGACCTGACCGAGGGTCGAGGGTCGCTGGCTGCGTGGCGCACCGAGCACGGACCGGCTGGGCATCGGGCCGAGCAAGCGGCGCTCGGCGCGGGCCTGGCCCTCATCGCCGGCTTGGAGTTGGCCGAGGACGACCGGTTCGCCCTCCTGCGGCCGATGGACGAGGCCCTGCCATGGCTGCTGCCCGACGTGCCACCAGAGCCGGCTCCCTGACCGCCGTAATGCGGCGGTGGGCCGATCGGTAGGCCAAATCAGCCTTGATCGCTGAAGACTTGACACATCGCCGACTGCGAATACCCGGTCACCTTCGGCCTCACCTGTACCCCTCAAGGGTGGATCGTGGCTCGCGTTCTAAGACCACGGGTCGATCACGACCGGGGTGCCGTTCGGCGCCTCCTCACGAGTTGCCGGCCGGTGAGCGCAGCGGCGCTGAGCACCAAGAGCGCGCCAAGCGCGGTGAGCAAAGATGGCCCGCTCGGTGGCGCCACATCGGTAGCGGGCAGGGCATCGACCTGGAACTCACGGCCACATGCGTAGGCGCATGCTTGCGACGGCGGAAATGGGCAGGCCATGGCTACGAGGTATGGTCCGGGCGGCAACGCGGGAACCACGAAGCGGAAGGCGGTTATGCTGATGAGCGGGGGGTTGCCGGGGGTGGAGATGTTCGCGGTGCGGATCGATCCCGCCACGATCCGCAGCCGCACCCAGTTCGCCGGCCCCGGCTTGAGGGGGTCCTTGGGGGCGCTGCGTAGGGCGGCGGCGAACTTGGTGGGCGGGCAGTACGAGCCTGCGTTAACCGACACGATCATGCCAGGACTCGCGTGGGTAGGAGTCAGCTCGGGAGGGAAGAAGGTCGCCCGCACCGGCGCCACGCTCACGACCAGGAGGAGCATCGCCGCCGCGCTGAGGAGGCCTGCCGCCCGCAGGGCTGCGCTGGTTATCGGACCGGGCATGATCTGCCACCCAGGCATTGGCGTTCACTCCTCTTGCCCCGGCTCATCGCCGGGTCCGGATGCCACAGGGCGCCCATCGTGGCCGCGGCGAGACAAGGGATATGGCAGCACGCGGACATAGGCTGAGTCTCGCGGAATGTACTGCGGATCGACTGCGGTGCCAGCGCGGACCCGATGTTGCAGCAAGCCGGTCAGCATTCGCCGCGCTCAGTCGGGCCGCAGTTCATTGCGGGTAAGCTCGAGTAATGGCTGCACGTGCACCTGTTAACAGCCATCTGGCTCGCGGACTTGCGGGCTCAACCTTCCTGCTGGCAGTCAGTGGATGCCGGCCGGGACTGAATCGTGCCCTAGCGGCGCCCCCGGCCCGCACTGGGGCCGCAGTCCCCGGACGCCAGCCTCACCCCGATGCTTCCAGCCGTGGTGGAGCGCGGTTCGCTCTAGATGGCGCTGGCTGACCGCGCCCGCATAGAGTCCCGGGCGTGGCCGCTTTCTTCGCGTTGCCCCGTTGGGCTCCCGCGGTCCTCGCGCGGCGCATTGTCGCGGCGAGGACGATCCTCCGCGGCGAGCGCAGCTCAAGTCCAGCGCTCACCGCGCCTCTGGTTTAGGACAGAGGCCGAGGAGGTCGACTGCCGCGATACCGGGCTGAACGAATCCGCAACCAACGTTATCCGAAAGGTAAGTGGTGTCGGCGAGGTCGCCGACGGGGAGGGTAAGGTCCGCATCGCTCAGCTCCTTAGCCAGGGCGGCGGCGCTTGCCAGGCGTTCGCGACCGGTGAGGTGCTTGATCCCCTCCAATTCAGCGAAACGCGCATCGCCTGCCCAGCCGCTGGCGTTCATGACTTCGTCCAGGATGAGGACGGGGTCGGGATACTCTGCGACGGCGCGAGTGAACATCATGTTGATTGGTGTGCCGGGCTTGTGCGCCTCGGCAAAGCGATGGTCAACTTGGATGATCCGCACTTTGAAGCCGATTGCAACGAGTTCGTCCGCCACCCTGCCCGCGGTCGACAGGCATGACGGACACTGTGTCGTTGGCGTGATCGCAAAGACCGCCTCAGCCGTGCTCTTGTTCACCAGCCCTCGTGCGGCGTCGGCGTTTGGAGCTGGCACCGGTTCCTGCACGATCTCCCCAAGCACCCCCGGAGGTAGCGGCGTGTAGCTTGGCACCTCGGCGTGCTGGAGATTGCTCGCGACAAGGTCGGCGCGATCCAGCGCCAGCGCGACTGCCCGGCGGACATTGACGTCGTCGAACGGTGGACGTCCCGGGTTGAGCGAGAGGACGTCGGCCCCAAATTGCGGTTCCCCGAACCAGCGCTGGTCACCCTGCTGAGCCGCGTCGCTGTCGGGCCCCCACTGTCGCGCGACGCTACCCTGCGGCTTTAGCGCCTGCGCAGGGTCATATCCGGACTCGATCATGACATCGAAGGTGCCCGCGCTGACCTTCGCCACCGACTCCCCTGGGTCGAGACCAAAGCGAACCGCGATCGCTTCGAACGGCTGTGGCCGACCGGCGTGGTAGTTCGGATTCTTCCGGAAGATGACCCACCCATCCGCGTGTTTGGAGAGGTAGTAGGGTCCGGCAGCTGAGATCGGGGGGTCCGGGTCGATCCCGCCGCGGGCCACCGGTGTTCTCAGCGGAACCGGGCAGTAGTAGGACAGCGCCAGCTTCCAGAGCAGAGCAGGGTCCGGCTCCACGAGTCGGATGGTCAGCCTATCGCCGCTCGCGGCTAGTCCAGCAACGTGCTGCGCCTTTCCTCTCATGTATTCGGGCGCGCCGACGATTCCCGACATGAAGTCCTTTGCTGGGGAGTAGGCGTCCAGCCCTGGCGAAAGGACGCGCTCGAGGGAGAAACGGAATGTTTCGGCAGTCACGACTTCGTTGGATGGCGGCGAGAAACGAAAGCCGCTCTTGATCGTGAAGCTATACGTCCGCCCGTCAGCGCTGACGACGGGCATCGCAGTCGCCGCTTCGGGCTGCAGAACTAGTCCGTCCGGCCCCGGCTTGTCGGGATACTGCACCAACGAGATGCAGCTGGTGTACGCGAGCTGGCGCCAGGTTGGGCCAGCCGAGGTCGGCGGGTCCGGAGGGCCCGAAAAGTCGTCCGTCGCCGATACAGTGAGCACCCGCCCTTTGGGAACGAGCGATACATCATCCTCGAAGGTTAGATCCACGATTGCGACGAGCTCAGGACCCGCGACCACGCCGCGGATACGGTGTCCTAGGTGAAACTGCTGCGTCGCGCCGGTTACCACATCGACACCTGTGACACTCCCCGCGTCTGAGTTCGCGATCCACATCACACCATCGCTGAACGTCGGGCCACGGGCACCGGAGCCTGTCTTGTAGGTGCCCACTACCGTACCGGCGCGGTTCACCTTCCACACCAAGCCTTGCTGTGGGTCGCTCGTCCAGGCGGCATCGTTCCCAAAGCCGATACCGCCTGGGAACCCGCTCAGCTTGGCAGTCGCCGCTAGTTCATTCGTGACCGTGTCGATTCGCGTCAGTTGGGCCGATGGGCCGCCGGATATCCACACGTCGCCCGCACCGAAGGCGATGTTGTACGCCGTGTCGATGGCGATCCGCTTCTCGACGGCTCCCGAGTTCGGGTCCAGGCGCACTACCTCTGGGACAGCCCTGCGCAGGATCCAGATCGAGCCAGCGCCAACCGCCACGTCACGGATCCCGGCGTTGTCGTCACGGTTGAGTGGGAATGTGAAGTCGTGAACCTTCGTGCTGGTGCGGGTGTCGATGGCGATCACCCGCGGCGCCTCCTGGTCGGCCCACCAGAGCGTGCCGGCCGCGTAAGTCCAGACCGAGCGTGTGAAGGGCGACGGAAACTGACTGAGCAGACGATGCGTCCGCGGCTCGATCTGGTTGACCGTGAAGGGATCGAGGGCCGTCAACCAGTAGGAGCCATCAGCGAAGAGGCCGTTGCCAATGGGGTGACGGAGAGCCAGCGTTGCGTTGAGGCGACCGGACTGCGGGTCAAGGAACGCGAGGAGTGGGAGGTTCTTCGCGGCTAGCGGATCAGTTCGTGGCGTCGCAGCGGAGGGACCCGGTCGCAGGCTGACAGCGGCCACGACGATGACCACGATGAGCGTCGTCACGATGGCGGCGGTAACGGCTGGATGCGCGCGCGGATATGAGGTTGCACGTCGCTGGAAGCGGCGCATCGATCTTTGCAGGCGGCGAGGCACATCCGCATCAGAGACGATGCGCACCGCTCGTACTTGCTCGAAGCCCTTGACCCTGACTGTCTCGGGATCCACATAGCGGATTCCGTCCAGATGCGCGGCCAGATGGATCACCGTTTCTGAGGCGATCGTCTCGCCGGGCCCTGCCAACGAGCAGAGGCGGGCCGCCAGATTCAGCGCGCTGCCGCGGTAGCCGCCCTCCACGGGGATCGCTTCTCCCGCATCCAAGCCGATTCCGATGCCGCGCGGAAACACCGGCGCCCGGACGCGTGCCTGAAGGTCGACCGCAGCGCGAAGCGCGTTGCGCGCTGATACGAAGACGCAGAGTGCCTCATCCCCGCGCAGCTCGAGGAGGAACCCTTCGTGCGCCGCCATCACCTCGCGCACGACGATCGCAAAGTTTCGCGCGAGCTCAGCACCTGCCTCGTCGCCGTGCTCTCGGGTATACGCGGTGTAGCCGCGTATGTCCGTGATCAGGAACGTGCGATTTTCGGTCGTCGCCGGGGCTGCGGGCGGCGGCTCGGGTGGCTGCTCGGGACTGGGTGTGCCCATTCAGATCCTCTCGGCCACGCGGGCCCTCCGCCGCATGGCCGCTGGCCGGTTACGCGTCAGAATCAACCAAGTTACGGTCAGGTCCTTGACTACCGGTGATGGTCATCGGTAGGACGGATTGGATACCCGCCGCCGTGTGGAGGACCACGAAGGCCCCGACGCTGCCCCCACCGCAAGCTCCCGGAGTCCGTCCAGCACTCCCCTCAAGGGCTTGGCACTGGCGCCGTGAACACGCCTCGACCATGCGTCGCTGCAACAAGCGTGTTCGACGCCAGGTCCACGCGGATGTCGGTTACCACGGAGTGGGGCAGTCCGACTGACGTGTTCGCCCAGCTTGTGCCACCGTCTATGGACCAGAAGACGCCGACGTCGGTGGCCACATACAGCGTCGATGGTGACGTTCGCGTGTCGACGGTAATGGCATTGACTGGTGCATTGGGCAGGTTTCCGGATACGTTCGTCCACGTCGCGCCGGAGTTCTGGGTCAAGAAGACGTGGCCAGTGTCGTAACCGCTGACCGTCACCCATGCGACATTTGATGCAGATCTCTTCACGACGATGTCTGTAATGAAGCGATCGGGGAGCGGCGCGGTGACTGACCACGTGACCCCGCCGTCGGTTGACCTTCTGACGATGGCGGTGCCTCCCTGGCTCTGCACCAGGTGGCTCCATGAGGCGAACAGAACCTTTGAGTTGCTCTTAGCTTGGGCTATTGCCGAGACATAGCCCGAAAATGCAGGGCTCCTGGCAGCCCAACTCGTTCCGTCGTTGGTCGTTCTCCAGATTCGGTTGGTTCCCACAAAGAGTGTGGAAGGCGCCGCAGGACCCTGCACCAGGGGCGCAATGAACAACGCGGGATCGTTCGCGATTCGTATGCAGGATGGGCCGATGACTGCAGCACTAAACAGCCAACAGGCATGGCCGTTGGGAGTGTCACGTTGGACTGTTGCAAACACGTACGTCGTGAATTTTGCAGCGTGCGCGGCGTCCAGCGCGGTATAGCCGCCGTCGCCGCCCTCAAGCTCGTACCAGCTACCTGCGTTCGTGTGTTGGAGGCTCCCGTTGTCCTGGGTTCCCCCGAGGAAGGTGGCGCTCGGGACTCCGGAGGTGCCTGGATAGAACTGTGTGATGCCCAGCGTTGCGTTCAGGTTGCGGAACCCCGAAAGGTCATTCGTCCCGGCGTCCTTCCGGTACGCACCGCCATCGGATCCAGCCCACAGCCGATTGAGCGCATCGAAGCTCAGGGTATGAAAGTCCACGTGAATGCCGGTGGTGTGGACTCCGTCATACCCCAATGTCTTCCAGGTGGACCCGTTCCAGCGCTGGAGGCGAATGCCAGCCACGTACACGTAGGCCTGGTTCCCGGGGTAGCCGGCGATCGCCAAGTCGTAGTCGCATTGGCCGCCGGTGTCCGAGTCCCTGTACGCGCAGAAATTTCGGTAGGGTAGCTTCGTCCAGGTGCTGCCGGTGTTCGCAGATATCCACACCCCCAGTGCACCACCGGTGGCGATATTACCGATGGCGGCGTAAATGCGAGACGAATTCGCGGAAGTCACGCCAAGGGAAATCCTGCCAACGTTGCTCGTGGGCAGGCCCCCAGCCAGTTTGATCCAGCTCACTCCATCGTTGGTGGATCGCCAGATCCCCAGTCCGCGCAATGCTGCGTACCAAGTCGCCGGGTAACCGGGTCTCACGACCAGGTCGCTGACTGGTCCGGACAGCCTGTTCGACCACGTGACACCCCCGTCGAGGCTCCGGTAGACGCCACTCGGACACGCGGTGACGTACCTGCCCTGATTTCCGACGGCCACAAACAGCGTCGAGCTGGAGCGGGGCTGCACGGCGATATTGGAAACATAGCAAGTGTCGAAGGTGGACCCGCCGATCTTGGTCCAGGAGGTCCCGCCGTCCGTGGAGCGGAAGATGCCGGCGCCGAAGTACGAGTCTGGACCGCCGCTGGGACCATTCGGCTCGCCGGTCCCGACGAAGACGCGGGATGTATTGCTGGGGTCAACGCTTATGGAGCCGATGGCCAGGGACGGTTGAGTGTCGAAGCGCGGTATCCAATGGGCCCCGGAGTCCGTGGTCTTCCAGACCCCGCCGTCGGCGCTCCCGAGAAACGCCACTGCTGCGTTTGCCGGGCTGTGGGCGATCACCGTGACCCGTCCAGACCAGGGTGCCGCACCGTTGAACACGCTGGGCCTGCCAGCGGTTATTGGGCGTGGACCCCATGACGTCCAGTTCAGGATAGCCGTGGGTGCGGCGCGGCGATCTTGGCTGGAATTTGACAGCCGGGCTAGAGCGTCAGCCTGGACTTGCGCACGTTGGAGCGCGCCGGTAGGGACGGAATCGTAGGGGTACGCCCGTTGCCTGTAAAACCACTCGGCCCGCTGGCGAACCTCGCTGCTGCTCTCCGCTCTGGCTCCCCGATTGACCTCAGCGCCAATTAAGGGGACAGCCGAGGAGTGAGTCGCCGCAGCCCCCTCGCGGACGACACCGCGGGCCTCCGCCCCGACATCGCTGGCCGTCGCGGCATAGAGGAGTGCCAGGACAGGCAGAACCACAGCCCAGCGACGGCGGCGCAGACGTAGGCCGATGATGGTGGGCGGCATGGCGGGCACCTTCCCTTCGAGGCAGGTCGGGTTCGCCAGTCGCTCAGCGCGCCGTAGGGGCGGCCATTGTTGCCGACGCGCGTCAATGCTCCCCGCTGGTCTGCAGTCTACGCTGCTGCACCAACCCCTTCGGTATCGAGGCTGACCCATCCAGCTGGTCAGTCGTGAGTCTCGTTCGATTCATAGGTAATATGCTCGACCTGACCGCGAAGCGGCGAAATCGGCGGCGGAGTAGCTCAGTGGTAGAGCAGGGGACTCATAAGCCCTTGGTCGGTGGTTCGAATCCGCCCTCCGCTACCAAATCGGCTCCGCTGGGCAGCGACCTGGCCCTGCACCCGGCCCTCTGATCTCCTCTCTGGCCCGTGTGGTCGCGGAGCCCGGCAGAGCCCGGTCGGACTTTGGTCCTATCGCCCTCGCGGAGCACTTCGGGTGACATGCCGGCGTGCAGGCACGACCACGACCGAGCGTCTCCCACGCCTTCCCGAGCGCGTTGGCGTGGGTTGGTGCGCCCCGCTCGCCACGGACCTGGCTGACGGCCATGACGCTCGTTGGCGTGATCGGCGGCGGGCTGGCAATCACCCACGCCACAGAGACCGACTGGCTGACTCACTTGAGCCTCAGCCGACTGGGAATCGATGCCGGGGCGTCGGGCATCCTGAACGGCACACTGATGGCGCTCGGGCTGATCCTCGTGGCGCTCGCGATTTCGTTGGAAGGCACGTTTGCAAACCTGAGGTCCGCGGGTCGGCTGAGCTCGCGCGCCAACCGATTGCTGCGGATCGGCTTCATCGGGGCAGGAGTAGCGGTCGGGCTGGCCGGCGTATTCCGCAACGATGGTCAGCTCCCGCACCTGATCCACAACCTCGCCGGCTTTGCTACGCCCATCGTGCTGGTGTCGACCGTCCTGGGCGGCCGGCTGGCCGTCGGTGACCTCGGCCGCCGCTTTGATCGACTCTCGATCGGCATCCTCGCTGTCAGCCTCGGCCTCTTCGTGGCCGCGTATATGGGCCACCTGCTGCCGTATGCCGTGATGGAACTGATCTGCTTCGTGCTGATCGGTGCCTTACTGTGGCTCTTTGAAGCGCGTCTCCAGGGTGTGATCGGTCAGCTCTGAGGTCTCCTGCCATCATTCACGATCGGGCCCATTACGAGGCAGACGTGAGCACAACCCGGCGTCGTGAGGGACCAGAGCGGGCGATAGGTGAGGATCCACTGGCTGGCGTCGGCGATCTCCTACGCGAGGCCACAACTCGCCTTCGCGTCTCCGATGGCGTGCCCCTAATCCTCGCAGTCTCGGGTGGTGCGGACTCGATGGCGATGCTCCAAGCGACCGCCACTGTTGCGCTGGACACCGGTTGGCGGCTCACCGTCGCGCACCTCGACCATGCACTAAGACCGGATTCGGCCGATGACGCCCGCTTCGTTGCGGACGCGGCGGCGGCCCTTGGACTGCTGTACCGGGTGCGCCGGACCGATGTGGCCGCCCTTGCCGCCTCCCGCGGTGAAGGCTTCGAGGCGGCCGGCCGGCGAGCCCGATACGACTTCTTCGATGAGGTCGCCGACGAGGTCGGTCCGGGTGCCCTGATTCTCACGGCGCACACGGCCGACGACCAGGTCGAGACGATCCTGCTCCATCTGGCCCGCGGCAGCGGACTTGCGGGCCTGCGAGGGATCGCGGAACGGCGTGGCCGGCTCGTCCGCCCCCTGCTTCGGGCGCGACGAGCGGACCTGCGCAAGGCTCTCGACGACGCGGGGATCGAATATCGCGACGATCCGACCAATGCAGATGTGAGCTTCGCCCGCAATCGGGCCCGAGCTGAGCTGGTTCCGGCGCTCGAGCGACTGCATACCGGCGCCATTCCCTCGGTCGCACGTCTCGCTCGGTTGATCGCCGAGGATGACGATCTCCTCGAGACCCTGGCCTCCGCCGCACTCGCGAGCCGTCGCCGACCCGACGGGCTGGTCGATTGGTCCGATCCCCCCGCCCCGGCCCTCGCCCGACGTGCGCTTCGCCAGGCTGCCGGCGACCCGGCGCCGACGGCTGAGCGGATCGAGGCGCTCGACGCTGCGGCCCGCGGGACCCGCGGAGGCGTGACCATCGAACTGGGAGCGGGACGCATCGCAACGGTCCGCCGACGCCGCATCAGCTTCGCGAAGTTGACGGAATGACCCATCGGTATCACCCCCACGTATAGTCAGTGAGACCGCCAATCACCGGCGCCAATCGGGTCACCCCCAAGGGGGGTCCCATCGGGTGTTTGGTGAGCGAAAGCGGGCCCCCTATACTGACCCGGCCTGCGAGTCGTCGCAGGCAGGCGATGACCGATGGCATCGGTTCATCGCCGACCCCGCATGGAGGCTAGAAAACACCAACCTTGAGCAGCCGACTCGTCCGCAACAGCGTTGTGCTCGTCGTCCTTGCCGTCTTCGGGCTCGCGCTGCTCTGGACCTACATCGTCGACAACAATCCGACTACGCCCTACACCTATAGCCAACTGCTCAGAGATGCGGCGGATGGCAAGGTCAAGTCGGTCGAGCAGGATGGCACCAAGCTGACGGTCGCCTTCACCGAGCCCGGGTTGCCTGCGCAGACCTCGACGGCCCCCGCGACGGGTAACGTGGACGTCCAGGAGGACATCTGCACCGCGGCCGGGATGCCCAACAAGGCGCAGTGCGCGAGCAAGATCACCTACAACCCGGTCGAGGAGAGCGCCGCCGGCAGCATCTTCACCACGCTGCTGATCTCGCTCCTGCCGGTCCTCCTGATCGGCGCCTTCATCTTCTTCATGATGCGTCAGGCGCAGGGCACGAATAACCAGGCGATGAGCTTTGGCAAGAGCCGCGCCCGGATGTTCCTCGGCAACAAGACGGTCGTCACCTTCCATGACGTGGCGGGCGTCGACGAGGCAAAACAGGAGCTGACCGAGGTGGTCGAGTTCCTCAAGTATCCCGAGAAATTCAACTCCCTCGGTGCGCGGATCCCGCGCGGCGTGCTGCTCGTGGGCCCGCCGGGAACCGGTAAGACGCTCCTCGCTCGAGCCGTCGCCGGCGAGGCGGGAGTGCCCTTCTTCAGCATTTCCGGCTCGGAGTTCGTGGAGATGTTCGTGGGTGTCGGCGCATCGCGTGTCCGAGACCTCTTCGAGCAGGCCAAGCGCAATTCGCCCTGTATCGTCTTCGTCGACGAGATCGACGCAGTCGGACGCCAGCGGGGTGCCGGGCTCGGTGGCTCGCATGACGAGCGTGAGCAGACCCTGAACCAGATCCTGGTCGAGATGGACGGCTTCGACACAAACACGAATGTGATCGTGGTCGCGGCTACCAACCGCCCCGACGTCCTCGACCCGGCGCTCCTACGCCCGGGCCGCTTCGACCGCCAGGTGGTCCTCGACCGTCCCGACATCAAGGGGCGTCGCGAGATCCTGAACGTCCACATCAAGGGCAAGCCGCTCGACAAGACGGTCGACCTCGACGAGCTCGCGCGTCGCTCTCCGGGCTTCTCCGGAGCCGATATCGCCAACCTCGTAAACGAGGCGGCCATCCTCGCTGCTCGCCGCAACAAGAAGTCGGTGACGATGGGTGAGTTCGGCGAGGCGCTCGACCGGGTCGTGGCCGGCCCAGAGCGGCGCAGCAGGATCATCACCGACGCGGAGAAGGAGATCATCGCCTACCACGAGGGCGGGCACGCCGTCGTGCAGCGGGTCCTGCCCAAGTGCGATCCGGTCACCAAGGTGACGATCGTGTCGCGTGGCATGGCGCTCGGCTACACCATGAGCCTGCCGACGGAAGACCGATACCTCCACTCGAAGACCGAGTTCGAGGACAAGATCGCCGGCATGCTGGGTGGCCACGTCGCCGAGGTGGTCGTTTTTGGCGATACCACCACCGGCGCCACCAACGACATCGAGAAGGCCACCAACCTGGCCCGCGCGATGGTGACCCAGTACGGCATGAGCGACAAGCTCGGTCCACTGACCTTTGGCCGCAAGGAGGAGATGATCTTCCTGGGCCGCGAGATCAGCGAGCAGCGCAACTACTCCGACGAGGTCGCCGCCAAGATCGACGCCGAAGTCCGCGAGATCATCGATCACGCCTACGAGCGGGCCCGAGAGGTGCTCACCGCGCAGCGCGGGGTGCTGGACCGGCTGGCGGCACTCCTCATCGAGAAGGAGACGATCGAATCCGAGGAGTTCGAGTCACTCTTCGAGGGCGTGCTGCCACCGCGGGGAACCGAGGTCAGGATGCGCAAGGCGGACGCTCCGGCCGAAACCGGGGAGCCGGCCGGCGAAGAGCCCGCTGCGACGGGTACCCGTCGCCGGAGAGGACCGGCGCCGCAACCGGCCTGAGCCCGTTCATCGCGTTCCAAGAACTTGAGGCCCGACGAGCAATCGCCGGGCCTCACGCTTGTCCCGCCGCTGACCCACAACGACCATCGGTCCGGTGGGCCTTTCGGGCCATTTCGAGGTAGGAGGTAGGATCGTATACTCGCCTCCGTTGCGTACTGGCACACCTGCCCCGTACCCAGCCAGCACCAGGGGAGCCTGCCTGCCCGATGATCAACGAACCGCTCGCCCCGCAGACTGACGCGCCCGACTGGAAGCTCGAGTCCGGCGCGGGAACGCTCGCCCCCCGTTCAGCGCTCGACGTGCTGACGAGCCTCAATGAGCGGATCGCGTCTGGGAAGATCGAGGAGTTCCAGCCCACCGCAACGGGCTTCGTGCCGCTCGACAAGACGATCGGCGGCGGGATGCGCCCTGGTGAGCTGATGCTCATCGGCGGAGCACAGGGCGCCGGGAAAACGACCATGGCCCTCCAGATGGCCCGCAACATCGCCGCGGGCGGCCAGGGAGCGGTGCTCTACATCTGCTTCGAGCACGAAGAGGAGTACCTCATCCAGCGCCTGATCGCGATGGAATCGGCGCTGGCGCATCTGCCCCAGAAGAGCGGCGCGGTGAAGATCCAGGACGTCAAGAAGGAGGTCCTGGGCAGCTACACGGCCTCCGCGGAGACCGGCAAACGTGCCAAGCTGGGCGCGAACCCGCGTCTACGCCCGAGCCTCGAGCGGATCGCCCGCTACGGCAGCAACCTGTACCTGATGCGCGGCACGGCGACCTCGAGCACCATCGAGAACATTCGCGACCTGGTGGCCGATGCTCGCACCGCGGAGACGCAGCGCCTGGTCCTCGTGGTCGATTACCTGCAGAAAGTGCCCGTCATTCCCGAGCCGGCAGACGAGGCCGAGAAGGTGACACGGGTCGTGAACGGCCTGAAGGATATCGCACTCGCGCTGGAGATCCCGGTCATCGCCATCGTGGCTGCGGACCGCGAGGGACTGAAGGCCAAGCGCCTGCGCAACCATCACTTGCGCGGCAGCAGCGCCCTCAACTACGAGAGCGACATCATCCTCATCATGAACGACAAGTACCACATCGTCGCCAAGGTCAACATCGAGTTCAACCCATACCAGGCGCAGCGCTACCGCGACTGGGTGGTGGTGACGGTCGAGAAGAATCGCGGTGGCCAGGACAACGTGGATCTCGAATACGAGAAGCTCTTCGAATACAGCTGCTTTGATCCGACCGGACGGGTGACGGCCGAAAAGCTGATTGAAGAGAGGCTCTACAACGAGTAGCCGCATGGACGCTCAACGTCCCGTCGACCCGTATCGCGTCCTCCAGGTCGCATCGACCGCCGAGCAAGAGGTCCTGCAGGCGGCGTATCGAGCGCTCGCGCTGAAGTACCACCCCGATCGGGACACGAGCGGCTACGCGACGCGTAGGATGCTTGAGCTCAACGCAGCCTACGCTCTCGTGCGCGATGAGCGCGCTCGTTCGCAGTGGGACCGGAGTCAACGGCTGCTGGGCGCCGTTCCAACTCAGCCGGGAGTCGTTGGGGCACCCCGATCCGACTCCGGGGGCAGGAAAATCACCTTTGGGCGATACACCGGCTGGACGCTGCGCGACCTGGCGATCCAGGATCCCGACTACCTGCGCTGGCTGAGCCGACACTCGTCGGGGATCCAGTTCCGCACCGAGATCTACCAGATCCTCGGGAGCAAGGGAGTCAGCGCGGCCTAGACCTCCGGCCCCCGCTAGACTCCGTCCATGGCCCGCTCGACACGATCTCCCGTGCCCCTGCGCGCCGTCTTCGTCGACATCGGCGACACGGTGATGCGCCCCAGTCCTTCGTGGGAGCACATCTACGCCATGGCGTTCGCCGAGTACGGCGTGCAGGTTGACGTCGAGGACCTGCGCCGCGCGCTGCGCGCGGCCTACCATCACGGGGGGTGGGGGATGGACGGCGGCTTCGAACCGAGCGAGGAGACGAGCTTCCGGCGCACCGTCGAAATCGACCAGATGGCGATCAGCGAGCTCGGCATCGGTCCAATGCCGGATGCCTTCTTCCGACGCCTCTCTGAGCTCTTCCTGCTCACCAGCAACTGGCATGTCTTCCCGGACGTGAACCAAGCCCTCATGGGCCTCCGCGACCGTCACCTCGTGGTCGGCGCCGTGAGCAACTGGGTCTGGAACCTCCCCGAGCTCCTCCACTCGCTCGAGCTCGTCTCGCACTTTGACTTCATCGCTGCGTCGGCCCGCGTTGGGTTTGAGAAGCCGGATCCGCGATTCTTCGCCTACGCTCTCGAGCGAGCGAATGCCCGACCGGAGGAAACGATCCATGTCGGCGACCACATCGATGCCGACGTCAAGGGGGCCCTGGCCGCGGCCCTGGATGCGGTCCTCATCGACCGGAATCATCGGTACACCACCGCGGATCTCCCGCCTGGCGTTCCGCTCATCACGTCCCTCGTCGACCTGCTGCCGATTGTCGACGCCCGCCTGGCGGCTGCGCCGGCTCGCGCCGCGGGTTGACGAAGGTGAACCAGCGTGAGCCGATGTGGCGGTGCTTCGTGGCTGTTCCCATCGGTGATCGGCTGCGATCGGAGCTGGCGGCGGCGGTCGACGCCTGGCGCCTCGAGCCTAATACGCCAAACCTGCGTTGGACCGATGCGGACGGCTGGCACGTGACGCTCGCCTTCCTCGGCCAGGTGCCGCCGACCCTGATCTCGCCGATCGAGGCTGCGCTCAGTCCTGTCGCGGCGCACGCCGCATCGTCACGGGTGTCGGGCGGAGGCCTGGGGGCATTCCCCTCGCCAAACCGGGCGCGCGTGGTCTGGTACCGGATCGGGGATCCTGGGGAGCGCCTTGCGGGCCTGGCGAGCGGTGTGCGCTCGACGCTGGAGCCGCTCGTTCCGCGACTCGCGGACGAGGCATCCTTCCGGCCGCACCTCACGCTGGCGCGGGCTCGGGACGAGCGTGGGCTGCCGCTATCCGATTGGCTCGCCGGCCACGAGGCGCCGGCAGGAAGCATTGAGGTCGATCGCGTGGTGGTCTATCGGTCGCACCTTGGTCGTGGCCCGGCGCAATACGAACCGCTCATCTCGCTCCCATTTCGCATCCCGGCCCATGCGAGCGGCGACATGAAGGAGGCATCGGTCCATGACTGACGCAATCAGCACCCCTCGACAAATCCTTGTGGCGGTCGTGGGTGACGGCGATCCGCGAGGGCCCGATGCGCACCGCACGCTGGAATGGGCCGAGGAGCTCGGTCAGTTGCTCGCACGAGGAGGGGCCGCCGTCGTTACCGGCGGGCTCGGCGGCGTGATGCGGGCCGCATCCCGAGGCGCTTTATCAGCCAGCGGCTTCACGATCGGGATCCTGCCCGGCGACGACCCCCATGAGGCTAACGAGTACGTGCGACTGCCGATCGCCACGGGCCTGGGCGTTGTCCGCAACCTTGTCGTCGTCACCAGCGCGGACGCCGTGGTTGCAGTTGGCGGACGTCATGGGACGCTTTCCGAGATTGGGCTCGCTCTCCGGATGGGGCGTCACGTCATTACGCTGGGCTCGTGGCGGATTGAGTCGGACCAGCGAATGGGCGGACCTCGTGTCCACCGTGCCCGCGACCCGCGCGAGGCGGCGCACCTCGCATTGCGTCTCGCGAAGGATGGGCCCGTGCGGCCTACCTCGTGATGCGGCTCGACAAACGTCAGCCGATGACTGAGCGCGTTCTAGTGCTCCCTCGCGCCGCCGTTCCCGGTGGCTGTGACTTCACCGGCGTTCGCTCGGCGGATGAGGAGGAGCTGCGGGACCTGCGGCAGGTGCTGGCCAAAGAGGGGCGCTTCCTGGACCGTCCCGTCGCCGAACAGGACCCCGCGTTCAAACAGTTGATCCCGTATGTCGTCCTCCGTGACGACCAACGCATCTTCCTGATGGAGCGGACAGATGCCGGAGGTGATCCGCGCCTGCATCGCAAGGCGACGATTGGCGTGGGCGGGCATCTGAATCCCATCGACGATGGATCGGATCCCCTGGACGCCGGCCTGCGCCGTGAATGGGCTGAGGAGCTCGAAGCGGCGTGGGAGCCGGAGTTCCGGCTCGTGGGCCTCCTCAACGACGACTCGAATCCGGTTGGATCAGTGCACCTCGGGGTCGTCTTCGAGGTGCAGGCTGCCGGCCGGACGGCCCAGGTTCGCGAACACGACAAACTCACAGGCCACTTCGCCTCGCCAAATGAGGTGGCCGCCGCCCTGGACCGTATGGAGACATGGTCGCAGCTCGTCACCCGCGAGCTGCTGGGCATGGAACTCCACACGGCTCTCGCGAGCCGCGAGGGATAGTCGGGAATATCCATGCTCTGACAGCGGCCGCGGCGGCACTCAGGGGTCGAGCGTGAGCACGCGTATACTCCAGCCATGCTGCGATTGCGGCGAGCGCTGGTGTCCGTCGCCGCGCTCGTGGGGAGCATCGCCCTGGTCGCTCCGACCGCGGCGGCCGGCGATCACGTCGCGATGCTTCGCATGATCGGAACGATCGACCAGGTGAACGCTGCCTACATCACCGAGGGCCTGAAGGCCGCCGCCCAGGGCGGTGCCGCTGCCGCCATCATCGAGATCAACTCGCCTGGCGGCGAGCTGGCGAGCATGGACACCATGATCCAGGCCATTGTCGCCAGCCCGATCCCGGTCATCACCTGGGTGGCTCCGGAAGCGGGAGGTGCCGGCTCGGCGGCGACCTTCGTCACCCTCGCGGGAGACGTAGCCGCCATGGCGCCCTCGACCACGATCGGGGCGGCCGCCGTCGTTGGCTCGGGCGGACAGGACCTCCCGACCACCGAAGCGGAGAAGGTGACGAACTTCTATTCAGCCAAGATACGTGAGCTGGCCGCGGCCCACGACCGGAATGCCGACTGGGCGGAGAGCGCCGTCCGTGAAGCCGCGAGCCTCGGTGCGGCAGCCGCCGTCGCCATGCGCCCGCCGGTGGTCGATATCCTGGCCGGGACCACGAGCGAGTTGCTGGCGGCCGTCGACCTGGGCACACGAGCCGATGGATACGCCTACCAGCACGACGGCAATCCGCTTCCCAAGCTCTCCGGACTGCCGGTCACCGACGTGAACATGAATGTCGGGCAGCAGGTGCTGCACCTGCTCTCGGACCCGAACCTCGCGCTGATCCTTTTCACCATAGGCTTCTACGGGATCCTCGCCGAGCTATTCCATCCCAACTACGTATCCGGGACGCTTGGCGCGATCGCCATCGTGCTGGCCTTCATCGGCTCCAACAGCCTGCCACTGAACCTGGGCGGACTGATCCTGATCATCATCGCCATCGGCCTCTTCGTGCTCGACCTCCACCTGCCGAGCCATGGCCTGTTGACCCTTGGTGGTGTCGTCTGTTTCCTGCTGGGCGCTTCGGCCCTGTGGACGGGGGTGACTCCCGGTCAGGAGGCGATCAACGTCCAGGTCAGCCCGATCCTCATCGGCGCCATCCTGATCCTCACGCTGGTCTACTTCTACGGCGTGCTGCGTGCCCTGATGCGTATGCGTCGTCAGGTGGCGATTCCCGTTCCCATCAGAGGACTCGTCGGAGCGAGCGGCGTGGCGCAGACCCTCATTGCTCCGACGGGCATCGCCTATGCTGCCGGCGAGACGTGGTCAGCGCGCAGCGAGGGGGAGGAGATCGCGGCCGGCACACCGGTGCGCGTGAAGGAGATCAAGGGACTGGAGTTGCTTGTCGAGCCGACGGGTGCCGCCGGGCCGCCAACCATTGAGGGAGACGCGAATCGTGGATAACCCCGTCGCACTGGTGATCCTGGCGATCGTCCTGCTGGTCATCCTCTTCCTGATCGCCAATACCATCCACATCGTCCGGCAGTACGAGCGCCTGGTGGTCTTCACCTTCGGGCGGGTGACGAACGGAGCCGCCGGCCCGGGCATCATCCTGCTCGTCCCGGTGGTGCAGCAGACCGTCAAGGTCGACCTTCGCGAGTTCTATATCGAGATCCCGCAGCAGACCTGCATCACAAAGGACAACGCGCCGATCAGCATCGACTTCCTGGTCTACTCCAAGGTCTTCGACCCCGAGGAGTCGGTGACGGCGGTGACCAGCTTCTCCGGCGCCAGCCAGGCGCTGGCCGCGACCACGCTGCGGGCGGTCATCGGCGACATACCGCTCGACGACGTTCTGGCCAAGCGCGAGGAGATCAACAACACGCTGCGCACCAAGCTCGACGAGGTGACCCACCGCTGGGGCGTGAAGATCACCAACGTGGAGATCCGTGAGATCGTCCCGCCGCGGGAGATCCAGGAGGCGATGAACCGCCAGATGAGCGCCGAGCGCGGTCGTCGCGCGGTGATCACCGAGTCGGAGGGGACCCGACAGGCGACGATCAACGTGGCTGAGGGCGACAAGCAGTCCGCCATCCTGCGCGCCGAGGGGAACCGCCAGGCGCAGATCCTCCAGGCCGAGGGATACGCGAATGCGCTCAAGACCATCTTCGGCGCAGCAAGCGGGATCGACGAGAAGACGATGGCACTGCAGTACCTCGATGCCATCAAGGTCCTCGGAGCGGGCGAGTCGACGAAGTGGATCATCCCCATGGAGCTCGCCGAGCTCACCCGACCGATTACTGCCGCGATGAAGTCCGCACGCGAGTCAGGTGGCGGCTAGGCCCAGGACGGCGGCCCGGCCTCACAGAGGCTGGATCGCCTGGCTCGTCCGGGCCGTCGGGGTGGCGATCGCCGCCTATGTCGGATTCCTCACCCTCGAGGGCTCACGGCGGCTGGTCCACCCTCCGCGCCGCCCGTTCCTCCCCTTCGTCGAGGGCGATCCGGTAACGCCAGCGGAGCTGGGGCTGGCATTCGAGGAGGTCCGCTTCACGACCGACGATGGCGTGACGCTCTCCGGCTGGCTCGTTCCGGCGCAGCGCGACACGCGCTCGGCCGTGATCCTGATGCATGGCTTCAGCTGGAATCGGCTCGGTGAGCTCGCCGCGTTCGTGCCGTGGCTCTCCCAGCGCTACCACGTCCTCCAGTTCGACTTCCGCGGCCACGGGACGAGCGGCGACGCCGACATCACGCTGGGCACCGCCGAGCGCCGGGACGTTGCCGCCGCAGTCCGCCTGCTCGAGGGACGCGGCCTGGGCCCGATTGCCTTGATGGGGATGAGCATGGGCGCCGCGGTCGCAATCATGGCGGCCCCTGATCTGCCCGTCGCGGCCGTGGTCGCCGACGCCCCCTACGCTGACCTCCATAACCCGATCGCGAACCGGATGCAGGAGCTGCACTATCCGATGCCGGCACTTGGCTCCCGGCTCATCGTGGCTGCCGCCGGCCTGCGGGCACGGACGCGCCTGCTGGCGCCGATCGATCGCGTCGCCGACATCGCACCTCGCGGGCTGCTGATCATCGGACCGCGAGAGGACCGGCTCATCGACCACGACCAGGTGCTCCGTCTCTATGAGGCTGCCGGCGACCCGAAGGAGCTGTACGTCGTCCAGGGCGCGGGTCACCCCGATGCCCATGCCCTGGGGGGCGCCGAATACGAGCGCCGCGTCCTCGACTTCCTGGCCGTCCACCTCGATGGGGTCGAGCCTGTCGGGGCCGTGCCATCGGTCCGGGGGAGTCAGGCGGGGGCTTTATAATCGCCCGGACTTCCGTACGGACCAGGGGTTCTTGATGGCTGCCACCAAGGTCCTCGTCATCGATGACGACCTGAATATTCAGCGCGTCCTCGTCTTCACCCTGAAACAGGAGGGATTCGAGGTCGTCGTCGCCTCAGATGGCGAGGCGGGCGTCGAGATGGCGCGCAGCGCGGCGCCTGACCTGATTCTGATGGACGTCGCGATGCCCAAGCTGGACGGCTACGTGGCCACCCACAAGATCCGGGCCGCCGAGCCCGCCGGCAAGCGTGTGCCGATCATCATGCTCACCTCCGAAGGCGACGTCGAGCAGCGAGTCAGGGGCCTCCGCGCCGGAGCCGATGACGACATCGTCAAGCCTTTCCATCCCCTCGAGCTGATTGCGCGGATCCGGGCGCTGCTGGCCCGCTCGGGAGTCGGCGCAGGAGCGACCGCCGGCGGCGCACAGACCACGCTCGGGCGCCTGTGCCTCTTCTACCCGGCCAAGGGTGGAGTGGGGACCACCACCATTGCGATCAACACCGGAATCGCGCTCGCCCGCGAGCTGAACCGCCGCACCCTGCTCGTCGACGCCAACCTCCAGTTCGGCGACCTCCGCGTCTTCCTGGACCTGGGCCTCGACACAGCCTCCATTGTCAACGCGTTGACCGAGCCCGACCTTGACACCGAGCTCCTCCGCAACCTCATCGTCCGGCACCATTCGGGGCTGGACCTGCTGCTGGCGCCCACGTCACCCGAAGCCGCGGATATCGTGGTCGAGCGCACGCGTAGTGATCCAGCCTCACTGACGCACCTGCTGAGCCTGGCACGGCGCCTCTACGACTACACCTTCGTCGACATGGCCAAGACAATCGACGACTTCAATCTCCAGCTCTTTGACGAGGCCGATCTCATCTTCGTGGTGATGACCGCCGACCTGTCGTGCTTGAAGAACGTGCAGCTCGTGCTCCGGACGATGGACAACCTCGGCTACCAACGCGCGAAGGTGAATCTGGTCCTGAATAGAGCCAACGCCTATACGGGCATCAACGTCAAGAACGCCGAGTCGGTGCTGGGGCGCTCGATCAACTACCACGTCATCAACGAGTACCGGGCCGCGATCAGTGCCCTGAATTCCGGCGAGCCCTTCATGTCCTCGCGCCCCGACGGCCCCCTGGGCAGGAGCGTTTCGGAGTTCGCGCGCGAGATGGACAAGCTGACCGCCGCGGAGCTGGCACCCGCCGCGCGCTAGCGCCGTTCCCCCAATCTCATAGCGCGATTCCTGACCCCGTCCCAGCGCGCCTCTGGCGTCGCTCATTGCCAGCGCGGTAAGCGGCGGCGCAGCGACCGATAAGGGCTGCCGCGTAGCGTCGAAAGGGCCGGTCGCCGCTGGAGTAGGGAGGCGAGCAGGCAGGCGGCCGGCATTTCCGCTTCTCTCAAGGTTGCCTCCCGGATCGGATGAATCGTGCTGGCCGAAATGCTCAGTGCCGCCGTGCTCGGCGTCGACGGGGTCCCGGTGCGCGTCGAGGCGGATGTCGCCTTCGGACTGCCTTCCCTCACGATCGTCGGCCTCGCCGGCAGCGCCATCCAGGAGGCGCGCGAGCGGGTGCGATCGGCCCTCCGCAACAGCGGCTTCGAGGTCCCGGCGCGACGGATCACCGTGAATCTCGCTCCCGCCGATCTCCCCAAGGAGGGAACGGGATACGACCTCGCCATCGCGGCCGCGATCCTGGGCGCATCTGGCCAGCTCGGATCGAAGCCGCGCCGGCGCTGCGCCCTCGTCGGGGAGCTGGCGCTGGACGGGACGCTGCGCGCGGTCCCGGGAGCCATGGCACTGGTCGCCGCGGCCGGTGACGCTGGCGTCGAGGAAGTCGTGGTGCCGGTTGGAAACGCTGCCGAAGCGGCGAACGTGCGGGGGGTGAGGGTCCGCGCCGCCGAGCGCCTGGGGGAGGTCGTTGCCCACCTGGCCGGCGTTCGCGAACTGCCCGCCGTCATTCCGAGACCACTCCCCGCTTGGAGTCCGTCGCCTGAGCTTCCCGATCTGGCAGACGTCATTGGACAGCCGCTCGCTCGTCGGGCGCTCGAGATCGCCATTGCGGGAGGGCACAGCCTCGCACTCAGCGGTCCGCCAGGCGTGGGCAAAACCATGGTGCTGCGATGCGCGGAAGGCCTCCTGCCGCCCCTCGACGAAGCCGAGGCGATCGAGGTGAGCCGCATCCACTCGGTCGCCGGCCTCCTTGATCGTCGCCAGCCCATCCTTCGCCGCCGTCCATTTCGCGCACCGCATCACACCCTCTCGACCCAAGCCCTCGTCGGCGGCGGGAGCCGGGTTCGGCCCGGCGAGGCGAGCCTCGCGCACAGGGGCGTGCTGCTCCTCGACGAGCTCCTCCAGTTCCATGCGGATGCACTCGATGCGCTCCGCCAGCCGCTCGAGTCGGGAATGGTCACCATCGCGCGGGTCGAAGGGGCGGTAACCCTCCCGGCGCGGTTCATCCTGCTGGCAGCCTTCAATCCGTGTCCTTGTGGCTGGCTCGGGTCCAGGGTCCGCTCGTGCGTCTGCGATGACTCGGCAGCCCGCCGCTATGCCGCCCGCCTCAGCGGCCCACTGCGCGATCGGCTCGACCTCTGGGTCCGGATGGGTGAGCCGAGCCCGGCCTTCGCGGCCCACGATGGGGTCGAGCCGAGCGCCGCAGTGGCGCGACGCGTCGGTGCGGCCCGTGAACGCCAGCAGGGACGACAAGGAAGACTGAACGGGGAGCTTGGGCACGCTGAGCTCGCCACCAAGGGCGGGTTCGATCCATCGGTCATGAGAGCGCTCCGGCATCGAGCCCTCCGGTTCCACCTCTCGCCGCGGCGGCTGCATCGCGCGGTCCGGGTCGCCCGCACCGTCGCCGACCTTGGCGGGTCCGACACGGTAGGCACCGAGCACGTAGACGAGGCGCTGTTGTACCGGCCGGAGCTGAGCTGGTGATCGGCGTGAGCCGGTCCGGCGGATGCGGCCCGAGGGTCGCAAGCGCAAGGGCCCGTGGAGCGGCGACAGCGGCCGCTGCGGACGACCGCTCCAGCCATGGCTCGTGGACCGATCTCGACCTGCGCTCTCTGGACTCGGATCTCGAGCGGCCCGCGTGGCTCGTGCTTGCTGCCATTCCAGGTGTCGGCCCGGTCAGTTTCGCACGATGCATCGCGCGATTCGGTTCGGCGCGTGCCGCACTCGCCGCCGGTCTCGGCCTCGCTGGCCATGTCCCCCGCGCCGATGAAGAGACGGCCGCCGCGTTGCGCCGCGTCCAGCGCGAAGGGGTGGCGGCGATCGCGCACCAGCTAGCGGAAGCCGCTCGCAGGGTAGGCGGGGTGGTGCTTACCGCCTTCGATCCGCGCTATCCGCCGTCACTTGCCAGGCTCGATCCACGGCCGCCGGTCCTGTACGTGGTCGGCGCACCGGATGCACTGCTGACCACGTGCGTCGCGGTGGTCGGCACGCGGCATCCAACCGGCTATGGTCGAGCGTCCGCGGTCGAGATCGCTGACGAACTGGCGCGAGCCGGCGTGACCGTGGTCTCGGGCCTGGCGCTCGGCGTCGACGGGGCTGCGCACGAGGCGGCGCTGGCCGCCGGAGGCCGGACCGTGGCAGTCCTGCCCTCACCCATCGACCGCGTCTATCCGCCCTCGCACCGGGCGCTCGCCGCGCGTCTCGTCGCGGAGGGCGGCGCGCTCATCTCGGAGTCCCCTCCGGGCCGGATCACCGGAAAGCCGGACTTCGCGCGGCGCAACCGGATCATCAGCGGCCTGGCGGAGGCGGTCGTCGTCGTCGAAGCGCCGGATCGGTCCGGCGCACTCCTGACTGCGGTCGCGGCACTCGATCAGGGACGCGAGGTGTACGCGGTCCCGGGACCGATCGACTCCGTCGCCTCGCGAGGCTGTAACCGTCTCATCGCCGACCATCAGGCGGAGATCGTGACGTCCCCGGTCGGGCTGCTCCAGCGCATCGGGTTGATCCGTGGCGTGCTGCCGGTCGCCGTGGCGAACCTGTCCGACGCCGAGGGGTTGGTGCTCGGGGCTCTGCTGAAACGGAGCGGATCGATCGAGGAGCTGATGACTCGGACGAACCTTCCCACGGGACCACTGGCGAGCGCCTTGACGCTGCTCGAGGTGCGCGGCCTCGTCACCTCATTCGGAGGCGCCACGTTCCATCCGACGCTCGCCGCGCGTCGCATCGGCCTTCCGATCAGGGCGCCGGCATGAGGGTGACGACGATCGATGCGCCGACACCGCCGTGTTACGTCCACACTGTGCAAGGACCTGCGCGGCTATACTGCCTGGGCTCATGCCAGATGCACGACCAGGCCCGGTCGGCAGCGTCTGCGCCGCCGGAGAATCGGTCTATTGCATCGACAACGCACCCTGATCGGCGCGCTGCACCCGACCTTCCGACACCTGACGTCCACTCTTCGGCGCCCCACCGGCGCCCGCATCACGGTCGCTGCCGTGGTGGTAGCCCTTGCCCTTCTTGCCGCGCAGCAGGGCCTCAGCCAGGCCGCTCCACCCTTCCGGCCTGCGCCGCCCGTCTCGATCCTGGCCACCACGCTGGGAGTCGGGATCCCTTCTACGCACCCCGTCACCCTCGGTTTCGCCGCACCGATGGACCGAGCGTCGGTCGCGAACGGAATCGTCATCGCTCCGCGGGCCACGGTAACGCTGCACTGGAGGGGCGATGGACGCTCCCTATCCATCGCACCCGCCAGCCGCTGGCAGACAGGTCGGCGCTACCTAATCGCGCTCCCGCCGAGCACTCGGCTCGCGAACGGTGCGACCCTGCAGGCGCCGCTTCGGTTTGCCTTCACGACGCAGACCGCTCCAACGATCACCGACTTCGAGGTCTCCGAGGTCGCGACGACGACCGCGGAGCAACGCCCGTCCGTGCTGGAGCCGGACTCGAGGCCCGCCCCTCGCAGCCCGACCGACACCGCCTCGGGGACTACCGTGCGAACGTCCATCCGCATCGGCTTCAGCGCCGCCATGGATCGTGCCGACGTCGAGCGCAGCTTCCTGATCACCCCGTTCCTGGCGGGGAGTCTCACCTGGGACGCGGGGTTCCTCATCTTCACCCCTGCCAATCGGCTGCAGTCGGGAGCCCGCTACGCCGTGAGCCTGACGGGTGCGCGGGATCTGGAGGGCAACGCCCTGGCCGGCGATGCGACCTTCTCGTTCACGACGGCTGCTGCTGCCCAGGTCGTCCGCGTCCAGCCCACCGCGGGCGCGAAGGGCATCACTGTCAAGGTTGTCCAGGTCTGGTTCTCCGCGGCGATGGACACCGCCGCCGCGGCGCGCGCCTTCCAGCTGGTCGACCTGACGGTAGGCCGGGCGGTGCGTGGCTCGCTCACCTGGAACCAGCGTTCGACGCAGCTGAGCTTTGCGCCCGCAGCGGCGCTGCCTTCCGGCCATTCCTTCGAGATCCGGCTGCGCGCCGGGACGGTCGACGCCGACGGCAACGCGGTGGCGAGCGTCTTCGGCTTCACCACACGGGCGGCAGTGCGCGCCCTCTCGTATGGAATCGTGCCCGTGGGCAGCTCGAGTGCTCAGGCCTATGCCCTGGCCAAGATCAACGCCTCGCGGGCGCAATACGGCTTGGCGCCGCTCCGCCTCGATCCGGCCATCTCCGCGGTCGCTGCCGCACACGCCTGGGATCAAATCCGATACGGCTACTTCAGCCACACCGGACGGGACGGCTCGGACGTGAAGGCTCGGCTCCGGGCCGCGGGCATCACCTTCAGCTGGGCGGGCGAGAACCAGTGCGAGACGGGACGGCCGTCGATTACCTCGTCGATCGACTGGTGCCACTCGATCATGATGGCCGAGCCATATCCTGGCTATCCCAATCACATCGGAAACATCCTCAGCACGCACTTCACACGAGTTGGGTTCGGGTACGCAACTGGGGGTGGACGCACGGTCCTGACCTGGGACTTCGCCAACTAGCTGATCGCTCGTCCGGGTCGGCACCCGCGCCCGGGGTGCGCGGGACCCGGTGCTACACTCCCTGACCGATGTCGCGCACCAAGAGCGCCGGCGGCGACCTCGTGATCGTCGAGTCGCCCGCCAAGGCGAAGACCATCGAACGCTACCTGGGACCCGGATTCCGCGTGGTCGCCAGCTATGGCCATGTCCGGGACCTGCCAGCCAAGGCCCTCGGGGTGGATATCGAGCACGACTTCGCTCCGCGCTACGAGCCGCTCACTGATCGTCGTCGCGAGCTGGACCGGCTCGTCAGCGAGGCGAAGCGCGCTAACCAGGTCTGGCTCGCCACCGACCTCGACCGCGAGGGCGAATCGATCGCGTGGCACATCGCCCAGTACGCCGGGCTGCCCGACGACCGCCTGCGCCGGGTGACCTTCAGCGAGATCACTCGCGAGGCTATCGAACGCGCGTTCGCGCATCCCCGCAGCATCAACCTCGACTTGGTCAATGCGCAGCAGGCGCGGCGCGTGATCGACCGCCTCGTCGGGTACAAGCTCAGCCCGCTCGTCTCCAACAAGATCCGACGCGGACTATCCGCGGGGCGAGTCCAGAGCGTGGCCGTACGCCTGGTGGTGGATCGAGAGCGCGAGATCGCCCTCTTCGTCACCGAGGAGTACTGGACCCTGACCGCGAACCTTCGCCGCGGTGATTCGGGCGCCAGCTTCGCGGCCGAATTGAGCAAGATCGACGGCGAGAAGGCCCGAATCGGTTCGGAGGAGGAGGCTCGCGCGCACGAAGCTGCGCTCCGCGGGGAGACGTTCACGGTTGCCGGAGTCACCCGTACCCAGCGGCGCAAGGCGGCCTCGCCGCCGTTCACCACCAGCACGCTGCAGCAGGAAGCCTCGCGGAAGCTCGGCTTCGGTGCCAGTCGAACGATGCGTGCCGCCCAATCGCTGTACGAAGGGATCGCCCTTCCAGAGGGTCAGGTCGGCTTGATCACCTACATGCGCACCGATTCGGTGGCGATCTCGAGCGGCGCCGTCGCCGAGGCGCGTTCCGCGATTGAGGGACGCTTCGGAGCGGAGTTCCTGCCCAAGCGGCCCAATGCGTATCGGACCAAGACGCGCGGCGCCCAGGAGGCGCACGAGGCGATCCGTCCCTCGAGCTTCGCGCGATCTCCGGAATCGGTCCGTGCGCACGTCAAGCCCGATGAATACCGCCTCTACGACCTCATCTGGAAGCGGGCCCTCGCCAGCCAGATGGCGCCGGCGCGCTTCGACCAGGTTGGTGTCGATGTGCAGGCTGGGCGCTACACCCTGCACGCCGGTGCTGCGAAGCGGGTCTTCGATGGCTATCAGGCGGTCTACATCGAGGGCCGCGATGACGAGGAGGACGAGCGCCTGTCTGTCCTCCCGGATCTGACCGCCGGTGAGTTGTTGCAACTCGCCGACCTGGCGGCGGACCAGCATTTCACGCAGCCGCCTGGACGCTACACCGAGGCGACGCTCATCAAGGCACTCGAGGAGCGTGGGATCGGCCGCCCTTCGACCTATGCGCCCACCATCGAGACGATCCGGACCCGAGGCTATGTCGTCGTCGAGGATCGCAGACTGCATCCCACCGAGGCGGCCGAGCGGGTGACCGACCTGCTCGTGGAACATTTCCCTGAGATCGTGGACCTCGATTTCACCGCCCGCATGGAAGACCGCCTTGATGACGTGGCTGGTGGCCGCCATGAATGGGTGCCTATGGTTCGTGACTTCTGGGTGCCGTTCAACGAACAGCTCGCCGCCGGGCGTACGAACATCGCCAAGCAAGTCGAGTTGACCGACATCATCTGCCCCGTCTCCGGCGATCCGATGGTGAAGCGATTCGGCAGAAACGGCTGGTTCCTTGGATGCAGCGGATATCCGGCGTGCAAGTACACGATGCCGCTCCCCGGCGAGGAGCAAGAAGCCGCCCCGAGCGACCTGCCGGGGGTCGGCGGGGTCTGCCCGCTATGCGGCGAGGGACACCTCGTGGCGCGAACCGGCCGATACGGCCCATTCGTCGGATGCGACCGCTATCCGGAGTGTCGCTACATCAAGAAGGAGGCCGCGGCGCCCGCCGAGACCTTCGGGACCTGCCCGAAGTGCAGCATCGGCACGGTCGTCACCAAGCGCGGCCGTCGAGGACGGCGCCCGTTCTGGGGCTGCGACCGCTATCCCGAGTGCGACTACGCGACCTGGAGCCGGCCGCAAGTCACGAGGTCCGATAAGGATGCGGCCAGCGGGACTCCATCCGGTGGGGCGGCTCTGGATGGTGTGACCCTCGATGGCGCGATGCCCCGCGCAGCGAGTGCCGATGGCGATGGTAGCCCATCGCACAATGGAACCCGGAAGCCGCGTCGCCGCCGGGTGACGGCGGCCGGCAGGTCGCGTGCCTGACCCGGCGATCCGTGCCGAGGACGCCCTCGAGCGATTCCTAGGCCACTTGACCCTGCGCAACGCCTCTCCTCGAACGGTCGTCGAATATCGCCGCCATGCCGGAGAATTCTTGACCTTCCTCGGCGACCGCCATGTCGACTGGCGGGCACCGCGTCGGGACGAGATTCGCGCCTACCTCGCCCTCCTGGCCGACCGCGACCTCGCGCCGTCCTCGGTCGGCGGCCGCCTCTCCGCCATTCGCTCCCTCTATCGACACGCCACCCGCCAGGGCTGGTTGACGGCCGATCCCTTCGCCGGCGTTCGGACCCCGCGACGTCCGCGACGCCTGCCGCGCGTCCTCGGCGTAAAGGACGCGGCTCGCCTCGTCGAGGCGCCGTTTCATGCGTCCGTGGACGGGCGTGCGCGAAGCCGAATCCCTCAAGAGATCGGTGAAGCGCTGCTCAAGCGAGACGCCGCAGTCCTCGAGCTGCTGTACGCGACCGGCATGCGGATCTCTGAGCTCGCGGGGTTGACCCTCGACCGGATCGACGTCGAACGCCGACGTCTGCGAGTGACAGGCAAGGGGAATAAGGAGCGGGAGCTCATCTTCGGCCGGCCCGCAGCGGCCGCCATGGGCCGCTATCTCGCGTTCAGCAGACAGCTGCTGGCAGGCCGAGGATCGGGCGCGCCGGCCGCGGGAGCACGGCGGTCGCTGACAATCGCCGCCACGAACGCCGTCTTTCTGAACGCTGACGGCGGTCCATTGAGCGCGCGAGGTGCCCGCGGCGTGGTCGACCACTGGGTCACCGCAATCGGAAGTCCGTCGCGGACGTCACCGCACACGCTTCGGCACTCGTTCGCGACGCACCTGCTCGAGGGAGGCGCGGACCTGCGGACCGTGCAGGAGCTGCTCGGTCATACCAGCCCGGCGACAACGCAGATTTACACCCACCTCTCCGATTCGACGTTGCGGACTGCCTACCGCGCGGCGCATCCGCGTTCTGCCCGAACCGGCGCGGGCCGCGCCACCACGCGGTGAGCGGTGACGCGCGGTGAGCGGCGACGCGCGTCAGGAACCGCTCCCGTTCCCGAACGAGCCGCAGACCACCGCAGAAGACCTTCTCGCCGAGGAGCTGACCGAGAGCCTCGCCGAACCACCCAGCTCGTCAGGTCAGGGGCCGTCGACCGCCCACATCCTCGCTCAAGCGAGCTTGATCCTGACCCTCGCGGCTCTCGCTAGCCGCGTCCTCGGCTGGGTGCGGCTGCTGGTCATCGGCTCGCAGTTTGGAGCCAGCCGCGAGCTGGACGCCTACTTCGCCGCCTTTCGCATCCCCGACGCGATCTTCCAGCTCGTCGTGGCAGGCGCGCTCTCGGCAGCGCTGATCCCCGTCTTTCAGAGCTACAGGGCTCGCGCGAACGAGCAGGAGGCGTGGCGGCTGGCGAGCAGCGTCATCAACCTGGTGCTGATCGGGCTGGCGGCGTTCAGCCTGCTGATGGCGATCTTCGCCCCCTGGATCGTGCCGCTGGTAACTCCCGGTTTCGACGCGCCGACCACCGAGCTCACGATCCGCATGACGCGCGTGATGCTGCTCAGCCCGGTCTTCATCGGTATGGGAGCGGTCGTCTCGGGGATCCTGAACAGCTACGAGCGCTTTGCCGTTCCCGCCATCGCGCCACTTCTCTACAACCTGGCGATTATCGGTGCGGCGATCGTCCTGGCGCCGGTGATGGGAGTCGAAGGGCTCGCGGTCGGGGTGGCGGTCGGAAGCCTGGCACACCTGATCGTCCAGCTGCCGAACCTTGCTGCCGTCGGCCAGCGCTATGACCTGACGATCTCGCTGCGCCATCCGGGAGTGCGTCGAGTGGCCTGGCTTATGGGCCCGCGGACGCTTGGACTCGCAGCGGTACAGATCAACTTCATCGCCAGCACGCTGCTCGCAAGCGGCCTGCCCGAGGGAAGCGTGACGGCCTACAACTATGCCTTCCAGCTCATGCAGGTGCCGGTCGGGGTTGTGGGCGTGAGCATCGCCATCGTCCTGTTTCCGCGACTCTCCCGAGACGCAGCCCTCGGTCGCGTGCGCGAGGTCCGTGCACAGCTGGCCACTGCGCTCCGCATTCTGCTCTTCATCGCCGCACCCCTCACCGCGCTGATGACGGTCCTGCGCGAGCCACTCACCGCGGTCTTCTTCCAGTACGGGCTCTTCAGCGCGCAATCGACGCAGCGAACCGCCGAGGCACTCCTCTTCTTCACGATCGGCCTGGGCGCGCAGACCCTCGTGCCTCTCCTGGCGCGGACGTTCTACGCGCTTCAGGACACGCGTACCCCGGTCATCTGGGCAATCGTGGCGGTGGCACTCAACGTCCCCTTGATGGCCTGGCTCGCTGGACCGATGGGCGTCGGCGGCCTCGCGCTGGCGTTGACGATCACGGCCACGCTCGAAGTAATCGGGCTGCTCTGGGCGCTCCGCGAGCGCCTCGGCGGTGTGCACGGCGGCGAGCTGCTCAGCTCCCTTGTCCGATCGGCTACTGCGGCGGCCGTGGCCGCGCTCGTCATGCTCGGCGGCCTGCAGCTCGCGGAGTCGTGGTTCGCCACCGTCCTGGCCAATGGCCTGGGTCGACTCATCGTGCTGCTGGCGCTCTCGGCACTGGGCCTGGCGATATTCGTCATTGTGGCGGCTGCCCTGCGCTCGCCGGAGCTCGGGGAACTGCGGCGCCTCTTGCGTGGTCGTTTCCGCCGTCCCGCAGCGGAAGGAGCCTGATGAGGGACGTGTCGATCGACAAGCTGAATACCGCGCCAATTGGGCCGCCGGACGGCTCGATGGGCCTCGGCACGCTCACCGACCGGATCGCGCCCGAGCGCGTCGTGGGCATGCCAGTCGGCGACATACGCGCGCTCAGCTATGACTCGCGACGCATCACGCCCGGCACGCTCTTCTTCGCCGTCCCGGGGCAGCACGTGGACGGGCACGACTTCGCCGCTAATGCCGTCGCAGGGGGCGCAGTCGGAGCGGTGGTCGAGCGCGAGCTGCCAGATCTCGGGGCCCCGCAACTCGTTGTGGTCAACAGCCGGTACGCCCTGGCCGATGCCGCCGATACCTGGTTCGGCGGACCGAGCCGGCGACTGGCCACCATCGGCGTCACCGGTACGAATGGCAAGACGACGGTGACTGCGCTATGCACACAGCTGCTCGAGGCGGGCGGCATGCGCCCGGGGCTCGTGAGCACGGTCAATCTCCGCATTGGTGACGAGCAGCTGGACAACCTCGAGCGTGCCACGACCCCCGAGGCCCTCGAGCTCCAGGAGATGCTGGCACGCATGCTGGCGGCCGGAAACGACGCGGCGGTCATCGAGACGAGCAGCCACGGCCTGGCGCTGGGGCGGGTGCGCAACTGTCGCTACCAGGCCGGGATCGTTACCAATGTGACCCACGAACACCTCGACTTCCATGGCACGTTCGAGGCTTACCGCGCGGCAAAGGCGCTCCTGGTGGAGGAGGCACCGATCGCCGTGCTCAACCGTGACGATCCGAGCTTCAGCTTCTTCCAGGGGCGGGCACGCGACCGCGTGGTTACCTACGGTCTCGGTCCGGCAGCGGACGTGCGCGCCGCCGACGTGCGCGCGACGGCCACCGGGTCGACGGTCGAGGTCGCGACCGCCGACTGGGGTGGCACGCTCAAAATCCCGCTGCCCGGCTCGTTCAACGTTGAGAATGCCCTGGCCGCGTTCGCCTTCGCCCTGGCGTGGGGGACCGACCCCGAGGTCGCTCGCGGCGCGTTGGCCCGGGCTCGAGGGGTTGCCGGACGGATGGAGCGCATCGATCTCGGTCAGCCCTTCACGGTGATCGTCGACTACGCTCACACCCCCGACGCGTTGGAGAAGGTGCTCAGAATCCTGCGGCCTATCACCGATGCTCGCCTCATCGTGGTCTTCGGCTCGGCGGGCGAGCGCGATCTCCTGAAGCGCCCGGCAATGGGTCGCATCGCGGGTGAGCTGGCGGACGTGGTGGTCGTCACCGATGAGGACCCCCGCGCCGAGGAACCCGACACCATCAACCAGGAGATCGCGGCAGGGGCGCGTCAAGCCGGAGCGCTGGATGGCGAGCGGCTGTGGGTGATCAACGACCGCCGCGAGGCGATTGCGCACGCGATCCGCGCGGCGCAGCCGGGGGACACGATCCTGCTGGCAGGAAAGGGGCACGAGCACAACATGTTCGTTGCCGACGGCTCGGTCTGGTGGGACGACGCGGAGGTCGCCCGGCAGGAGCTGCGTGCTGCCGGGGTGGCCGCGCCGGCAGCCCCGGAACGATGAGCCAGCCCGACCTCGACGCCTGGCTAGAGCGTGATCCGGAGCGCTGGGACGCCTTCGTGGAGGCGGCCCCGTACCGATCCTTCTCGCAGCTCTGGGCCTGGGGCGAGCTACGGGCCGAAGGCGGCTGGAGACCGATCCGCCTGGCCGTGGGATCGCGCGGTGCGGGCCGTTCGGCGCAAATCCTCGCTGGCGCGCAGCTCGCGGTACGACGCGTCCCGATCGTGGGCTACGGCTTCGCCAATGTGGCTCGCGGACCCGTCGGCGATCTGGACGACGAGCGGACATGGGAGGCGCTGATGGCCGCTGTTGGCCGGCTGGCGCGCCGTGAGCGAATCGCGACGGTCCGATTCGAGCCTGAGGCGATGGCCGATTCGTCAGTCGGGCGTAGGCTCACCGCCCCTCCCTGGCGGCCGGCCGCGGCTGTTCAGCCGGTGACGACGCGAATCCTCGACCTGAGGCTTCCCGAGGAAGAGCTCCTCGCCGCCATGGCCAGGAAGCATCGGCAGTACATCGCCAAGGCCGCGCGGGCAGGGATCGCGGTGGAGGAGCTGGATGGTTCGGCGCCAATGGACCTCGTGGCGCACGCGCTCACCGATTTCCACGAGATCCTGGTCGGTACGTCCGAGCGTGCCGGCTTCAATGTTCGCCCGCTCGCCTACTACCGCGAGCTATGGACGCGGCTCGCGCCAGCAAATCGCACTCGCCTCTTCTTCGCTCATCGCGACGGCGAGCGCCTCGCCACGCTCTTTCATCTGTCCTGCGGAGACCGCGTCGCGGAGCTGTACGGTGGCTCGACCCTCCGGGGAGCTGAGGCTCGCGCCAACTACGTCGTGAAATGGGAGGCGATCCGCGCGCTCAGCGCCGCGGGGATGCGGTGCTACGACCTATGGGGCATCCCGACCGGTGGGATCGCCAGGTTCAAAGAGGGGTTTGGCGGCACCATCGTGCACTTGGCTGGAGCTCACGACCTGGTGCTCAATCCCGCTGGCGACGCTGTTGTCCGGTCGGCGCTCGCGGTGCGTGACGGCCTTGCGTCGGTGCGCCGCAATGTCCGCACCGTTCGTGGAACAGCCGTACGCCGGCCAAAGACCGAGTCGCCGGCAATCAGGAAGGCGCCGGTAGCCGTGGATCGTGTCGTCCGCGAGACGACCGAGGCCGATTACTCGGACTGGCAGTTGCTCCTCGGGCGACTGCCATCGGGCGATCCGCTACACGATTGGGAGTGGGCGGCCGTCGCCGCGGCTGACGGAGAACCGGCGCGGCGCTTCGTCGTGCAGGAGAAGGGCGACCTCGTGGCACTCGCCTCCGCGCACGTGCGGCGGACGGTCCTCGGCCGGTCCTTCTGGTACGTCCCGCGCGGCCCGGTCCTCGACTACGACGACCCCCGTGCTAGCCGCCGTCTCGCGGCCCTGCTGGCGGGAATTGGAGAGGTGGCTCGCGCCGAACGTGCCGTCGCCGTCCGACTCGAGCCCCGGGTCGAACGGGCCAGCCCGGCGGCGCGCCTCTTCGACGGGGTCGGGCTGCATCGAACGAGCGCGACGCTCCAGACCCCGGATACGCGGCTCGTGGAGCTGCTGTCTGACGACGAGGCGTTGCTGGCAACCTTTGACAAGGACACGCGCTACGCGATTCGCCGGTCCGCGCGCGAGGGGGTGACGACCCAGGTCATCGCCGATCCCGCGGACGACGCGGCCCTCGCCGAGCTCCATGCCATCGTCACTGAGACGCTGCGCCGCGCCGAGTATCGGCTTCCCAGCCTGGAGCGCTACCGGATCATCTGGCGCGCCCTGGCCGGCGCGGGCCGCGCCCGCATCATCCAGGCTCACTACGCCGGCCGGCTCGAGTCGGCGGCGCTCATGGCGGTGGAGGGCGATCGCTCGTTCTATCTCTATGCCGGATCCGTGCGCGAGGCTCCGGGCGAGACGAAGCGCTTCGCCTCGTACGCGGTGCAATGGCAGATGATGCGGACCGCGCGTGAGATGGGTGCCCGCGTGCATGACCTGTGGGGCGTAGCGCCGGAGGACGCGACGCCGGACCACCCGTGGTATGGCTACAGCCTCTTCAAGAAGGGGTTCGGCGGCAGGTTCGTGTCGTGGGCGGGCTCCTGGGACCTTGTTGTCGATCCATTCCTCTACCACCTCCGTGACCTCGCGACCGGCGCGCGGAGAACCGTCGGCCGCTGAGCGCCGGCTCACGCGAGCGTGGTGCTACCATCGCCTGCCCATGGATCTTGCACGCTTGCGTGCCGCCCCCTCCGCGGTGGTGCAGCGCATCACCCGCACCACCGAACCGCTGGAGCCCACGCGGACCATCGAGGACGTCGTCGCCGAGGCGCGACGCCATCGGCCGAGCCTCAACGTCGGCCTGATCGAGCGCGCCCACGAGGTCGCCGCCGCGGCGCACGAAGGGCAGGTACGGGCCTCCGGCGAGCCATACATCAGCCACCCCGTGCAGGTCGCGCACTACCTGGCGACCCTCCAGATGGATGCCGAGACGCTCGCCGCCGCGCTCCTCCACGACGTCCCCGAGGATACCGACACCACGATCCCGGACATCGAGAAGCGCTTCGGCCGCGAGGTCGCTCGGCTCGTCGATGGGGTCACCAAGCTCTCGAAGTTCGGCAGCGCCCGGACGATGGAGGAGCAGCAGGCCGAGAACATCCGCAAGATGTTCATGGCGATGGCCGAGGACGTGCGCGTCGTGGTCATCAAGCTGGCCGATCGGCTCCACAACATGCGCACCCTCGAGTTCCTGCCGCCTGATAAGCAGATCCGCATCGCGCGGCAGTCGATGGAGATCTACGCCCCCCTGGCCCATCGGCTCGGGATGTGGCAGATCAAATGGGAGCTCGAGGACCTCGCCTTCAAGTACCTCGAGCCGGTGACCTATCGCAAGCTCGTCGAAATGCTCGCCGACCGCCGCAAGGCGCGCGAGTCCTTCATCAACAAGAGCATGGGCATCCTGCGCAAGGAACTCGCGAAGGTCGGCATCGAGGCGGAGATCAGCGGGCGCCCCAAGCACCTGTTCAGTATCTACAAGAAGATGGAACGCAAGGGGGCAGAGTTCAACGAGATCTACGACCTGCACGCCATCCGGCTGCTGGTCAGCGACGTGAAGGACTGCTACGCGGCGCTTGGCGTGGTTCATTCCCTCTGGCGCCCGATTCCAGGGCAGTTCGACGACTACATCGCCATGCCCAAGGCGAACATGTACCAGAGCCTGCACACGGCGGTCATCGGTCCGGACGCAAAACCCCTCGAGGTGCAGATCCGCACCCACACCATGCACGAGATCGCGGAGGCGGGGATTGCCGCGCACTGGCGGTACAAGGAGGGCACACGGGGCGACCGGCGCTATGACGAGAAGCTGGCCTGGGTCCGGCAGCTGATCGAGTGGCAGCGCGAGGTCGCCGATGCCACCGAATTCGTTGAGGGGCTCAAGCTCGAGGTCTTCCAGGACCAGGTCTTCGTCTTCACGCCCAAGGGCGACGTCAAGG
>Ga0070708_100000061_pt1 | contig 70319 bp, 58 predicted proteins | sample KBSK5503metaG_FD_65469 | JGI IMG/M metagenome (GOLD analysis project Ga0070708, IMG submission 65469) | Corn, switchgrass and miscanthus rhizosphere microbial communities from Kellogg Biological Station, Michigan, USA - KBS K5-50-3 metaG | ecosystem: Host-associated > Plants > Roots >... | reverse complement strand
CCGTCGAAACCGCTCTCGAACGTCGATACCAGGCCGAGTTCGGGGTCGAGTTCGACAACGGATTGTTCTACGCCGACGTCGCGGCGCTCCGCGCGAGAAAGATCGACGTCGACAGTGTGTCGCGCTCGATTGCCGACAAGGCGACATCGCGCATCGGCGTGCGCGCAGCCTTCACACCGACGACGCTTGCCGGATCGAGCGATAGCGCGGCTGTGCGATGGCGCCGCACGCTCCCACCGACATTGGGTTGGTTGGCGGTGCTCGCCGCCGATTCCGATTTTGTGTGGTCGACGGGATCGATCGCCGAGCATGGCACGCCGAACGCGTTGAGCCTGAGCGTGCCGATTGCGTTCATGGGCCCCGGCGTCGCGGTCGGGCGCTATGATCGGCTCGTGCGCACCGTCGATATCGCTCCAACGCTCGCGGCGTTGATCGGGATCGAGCCGCTAGAAACTTTAGACGGCGCGGCCTTGCGGGAGGTCCGCCCGACGCCGTAGCGCAACATTCCGGCGACCAACCAGGCGAGTAGTCGGGCCAACGCGAGGATCGCAAAGATTCTCGTGGCGCGCCAGGACTGGCCGCTTTGGCTCACTGCTCGTGCGTGCTCTGATGTTCGCCGGCGACAGAAGTATGCTGCGGTCAGTAGCCGGGTCAAACCACGCCTTTACCGGCGACCATTCGTTTGCGACCACGCTGCGGGCTCGCGGTGCGGGCGCGAAGCACGGATCGGTAGGTCGAATCTAAACGATCAAGCTCGGCCCGCCAGTCAAGCCTCATGGCCGTCGGCGTGCCCCAGCCGAGAGACGTCGACGATGCCATCGTCGAGAGTCAGCGCGACGATGGCATCGGCCGTCGCGTCAACATCGTGCGGAGGCACCGCGATTCCGTTTTTATCGTGTCGCAGGTGATCGGCCACGCCGCCTGCCGGTGTCGCAATCACAGGTAAGCCGCTCGACATCGCCTCCAACACCACCAGGCCGAGCGTTTCTGTAAGCGATGAAAACAAGAACGTGTCAGCGCTCGCGTAGAGGCGCGGGAGCGATGGCGTCTTGAATGCGTGCAGGTGGGACGCGAGAGCTTGCGGTCGCGCTTCTCACTCGCCACTCGGGCCCATAGCGACCGGCGCTCCGCTACGCGGGGGCGAGCTGCCGCGCGGCGTCGCCGTCCCACGATCTCTCGACTCTCTTGAACGCAGCTCGTTCGTGGTGTCGCAGCCTGCGAGCCAGCATCCTGAGGCCGGGAATCGGATCACCAAGAGCCGTTCTTGCGCCGACGGCGGCTCCGTTTGCCTTTGCTCGCGCGAGCGCTCGTTCGGCGAGCAAGCCGTCGATCAGCGTTGCGATCTCGCTGCCGAACACTTGCGCGTCGTGGATCTCGCCGAGGTCGGTCTGCACTTGCTTGAGCGCTTCGATTGCGCCGGTCGATGGAAACCCGTGCGGCTCGAGGACCTCGAGCAGGTACCGAAGTCGCTTCGCCGCGATTCGCGCGGTGTGCACCTCGAGCCGGTCGCTCGACTTCGAGAGCTTCTTCATCGCCTCGACCAGGGCCGACGTGTGTCGTGTGACGAGCTCGCCCGCAACCGTCGCGTAGGACGGGCCGTCGTGGTGCACACTTGTTTGGAAGTGAAGCAGTGCCGCCTCAACTCGTTCGGTGCCGCGTGTGAACTTGTCATCGAGCGCGCGTCGAAGTTTGCCGTCACGCGATATCTTGTCGCGCTCGAGGCGTCGGAGGAGCCACGTTGCGCCGGCCCGCGAAGGCCCGCGAAGTGTTCGACGCTCGCGGCGCACCCATCGAATGTGAACTTCGAGATCTCGACTCGCGGCGGTTTCGGCAGCCAGTCGCTTCAGGCGCCGTTCATTTTTCGGGCGCAGCGTATCGCGAAGCACGGGACGGAACGCGCGTAGCCAACTTCGCAAGCGCCGCAGCGCGACGCGAAAGTCATGCAGCGCCTCGCGGTCGCCCGGATCATCCAACCGATCGCGAATGACTCGCAGATCGTGGACGAGCCCGAGCGCCGCCAAACGGGCGCCGCGTTTCGCGAGTTCGATCGAGGGATTGACGTGCTGCGTCACAGAGTGGGTCGATTGGCGGAGTCAGCCAATTTGGACACGCCCTCGCCCGAGCGGAGCGGGCATCCGTGAACTGTGACGAACCACGTAACATGCGCTAGATCGTCATGAAAACGTTAGCGTGCGTTTCGTCACCGTGATCCTCGCCAGACGCGCGCGTCTTAGGCTTTCCGGCTTATCCGCATCGAGACTGTGTCCCGCGACAAAGAAGACGGGAAGTATGGATTTGACGCGCAATGTCGGTTCCTCACGGGTTTTCGTTCCCGCCGCGAAGAATTTTTTGGCACCAAGGCGGGCCGTCGGACGATGGCGATGCACAACGCCCGAATCGCGGCTGGCAACCGGCGTTCGCCTGACAGCCAGCGCGTGAGCCGCTCCTCACTCACGTCGAGGATGTCCATGGCAAAATCATGCGTGCCGAGCTTTGATACGCTGATCGTCGTAGTCAGGAGATCGGGGTCAGTCATCGCCCGCACAGCAGGCATACCGTGCGGCGTGTATCTCGGCGTCATCGGGCGGGGTAGCGACCTAACGCGTCGCGGTTCTTTGACGAAATGGTGAAGTGGTGCCTGGAGCAGTACTTCAAGGAGCAACCTCCCTCGGCGTGACCGTGTACGCCAAATCCATACTTCCCGTCACGACTCACGCGGTCGAGACCACCGCCTCCACCACCATGGTCATCCACGGCATGCAGAGCTCAATCGTCGTCCCACCACCAGCGGTTTCGCGAATGCTCATCGCGGCCGCGGCGCCGAAGTACTTGTGCAGGCGTTCCTCGACGTTCGACAGTCCGACCCCGTCGTGCGTCGTGCCGAGCGACGGCGGCCTTCCGGCACCCGTATCGATGACATACAGCCGAAGAAACCCAGCCTCGTCGAGCGCCGTGGTGTCCCGTTCGGCGCGAACGGTGACGCGGCCGCCGCTTCGCATTGGAGCGATACCATGTTTGACCGCGTTTTCGACCAGGGGCTGAAGCAACAGCGGTGGGATGAGCGCCTGGCGCAGCTCGTGCGGCACATCGATCGACACGATCAAGCGTTCCTGGAATCGCTCATGCTCGATCGCCAAATACGATTCAATGATGTCGAGCTCCTCTCGGAGCGCGACGAAGCGCCCATTGGTGCGCCGAAGCACGGAGCGGAGCAATGCCGTCAGCTGGTACAGCGTCGTGAGCGCCTTGTCCGGCGCCGATTGCATCAAGTGACCGAGCGTGTTCAGCGCGTTGAATAGAAAATGCGGATTGAGCTGCGCGCGAAGGGCGCGCAGTTCCGCTTCCGTGGCGAGCCGCTGCATCTCTTGTTCTCGCTGCTCGCGCTCGCTCCGTTCCGTCTCCAGGCGGATCTCGTCGATCCGACGGGCAACCGAGGCGGCGACGGCGTCGATCAACATCAGGTCGTCCGATAACAGCGCGCGCCCGGCGTTGGAGTCGACGACGCGGATTTCGTAGCAGGGCGCGATCGCTGTGGGAATGGTGATGCAGGCCTCCGTGCGCTTCGGGTCCAGCGTGATGATCGGGTGCCCGCTCGTCAGCGGTGCATCGCTCACCGCCCAACGTGCCGAGGTCGCGTGGAGCGCACGCGAGAGAATCGAGCACGTGCCTTCGAGCGCACCGTCGACGTCGCGCGAACACGCGAGTTGCCGAGCGAGCTCGAGTCGCAACTCGCGGTAATCGGCGCGCCTGAGAACGACGCGATCGACGAAGCGGTCCATGCGACGTTGGATGAACGGATAGGCCAGCGCCGTCGCGATCCACAGCCCGAGCAGCGCCGCTGTGCTGAGCAGATGCGCGCCAGGATCGAGCGCGCCGCGCGCGGCTATGGCGTGTGGATCGACCAACGGCGCGGCGAGCCCGGCGTACAGCAACGCGACGAGGCCGATCAGCACCAACAACGACAACGCGCGCTTGAGAAAAAGATCAGCAAACGCGAAACGATAATCCTGATACAGCAGCGCGAGCACGAGCGGCAACGACGCGTGGTGTCCGATCAGCTCGACGAGCCAAGGGTCTTGGTCGCCACCGGTCACGTGACGACTCAGGTGAAGCGCCGAGACGGCGAACGCCGCGAGGGCGACGGCGGTGAGTGTGCGCTGGAAACCGGCTCGCCGCCGCTCTGTTACGGCCAACACGGCGAGGAGCGCGGCGTAAACCACCGTGAGCAAGAGGAGCCCATTCGCCGATGGCGTTTCACCGCGAAACGCGTCGATGCAGTGCAATGCGCCGGCCGCGGTGCTGGCGGCGTACGCAATCACGAGCAGCCAGCGATATCCGACCCGGTCGGTCGGACGAATCGCCGAGTGCACCACGACGGCTGGGAGGAAGCCAAGCGCGGTGTACGCGATCGCCGCGACCCAGGTGAATCGCGCCTCGATCCCGAAGTCGCGGGTAGCGTAGACCACCATCGCGCCGGCATTCCAAACCACACCCAGGACGGCGGCAATCAGGGGAATGCGATCGATCGGACGATCGTCTGCCGGCGCGACATGCGATACTCGCCGGCGTGTCATCACGCCGAGCATGGCGTATAACACGATGCCACTGGTGAAGCCAACCAGATGGACGAGCGCGGCGAGGTCGCGGGCGGTCATACGTCACACATTGGCGGAGTTCGCGGCCAGGGGCAACCTGAACCTTCGCATGTGGCGGAGGGTACGAGCCACATCGATCCTCTTACCTTCCCGGCATTGACCATTCCTTATCCGCGGATTCCGCCCGAGCTGCTGCGCATCGGACCGTTCGCCCTGCGTTGGTACGGTCTGATGTACGTCGTGGGATACATCGTTGGAATTGGGATCGCGCGACGGCGCGTTCGTCGCGGCGTCGTTCCATTCGATGAGCGCGCGATCGACACCCTCGTCGGCTACCTCGTCATCGGGATGTTGGTCGGCGCTCGGCTCGTTTACGTCTTCGTATACGATCGCGCCCAATATGCGGCGCATCCGCTCGACGCCTTCGCGATCTGGCACGGCGGATTGTCATTTCATGGGGCGGTGCTCGGCATGGTGACGGCGTGCATCTTGTTCGCGCGGCGCCATCACCTTCCCTTCTGGACCGTCGCGGACACGCTCGCCCTCGGCGGCGCACCGGGCTTGTTCTTCGGGCGAATCGGCAATTTCATCAACGCGGAACTGTACGGTCGTGCGACCGACGTTCCATGGGCGATGGTGTTCCCGACCGATCCATTGCGCGTGCCGCGACATCCGTCGCAACTCTATGAGGCCCTCGGGGAAGGGATGGTCTTGTTTCTCATTCTCAGAACGCTGGAGCGCCACGCTATCCGCGCCGGATGGTACCGCCCTGGATTGCTCTCGGGCGTCTTCCTGGTCGGATACGGGATCATCCGATCGCTCATCGAATTCACGCGGCAACCGGACGCCCAACTCGGCTTCGTACTGGGTCCCTTCAGCATGGGGCAGTTGCTCTCGTCGCTGATGGTCGCCGCCGGCCTCGTGGTGCTTAGTCTGGTGTACGGACGGCAAGCGCTGTCGGCAGCCCACCAGTGACCTGTCGCAACAAACGAATGGCTACCAGCGGCCAACGAGTGGTCGCCGAGCTAGCGTTTTGGTTCGCGCGCGCGTAGCCTTGAGAGAATGCCCTCCCTTCGCGTCATCGCAACTCGACAAGGTGGCTGGCTATCCGGCGTCATCGCGCTCCTGGCGATGGCCGCCCAGCTCGTGGTCGCCGTCGCTCCGCTCACCGAAGGCCGAGACGGACGCATGGCGTCGCACGTCGAGTCGACCGGTGTGCCGGGGCACTACACGCACAATGACGCCAAGTGCGCCGCATGTCAGGCCCGCTCGATTCATAGCACGACCGGCGGTCAAAGTGTTCCGCTGCTCGTCGACGCGCTGGCTCGATCGACGCCGGTGTACGGCACCGAGCGTTTCGTTGAAACCAGGCTCCACCCCAAGGACAATCCCCGCGCACCTCCCGTGGTGATCTGAGCCCCGTTTGTCGTACGACGACTCAGCTTCACCTCTTGGGACAACATGCGCCTTATTTACGGACTGTGCACGCTCGCCACATCGGCAGGCGTGGCGTCCGCGCAGGTGTTGAACGGTAGCCGTTCCACGCTCGCGCCGACGTCGATTCATCCAGCAGGACCTCAAGCAACGGACTCGCTCCGTCTTTCTCGACGGCAAGCGATCGCCGAAGCGTTGACGCGAAACGCGCAGCTCGAGATCGCGCGCGAGCAAACCGCGCAGGCCCGGGCGCGTCGCGTCACCGCGATCGCCGTGCCCGATCCGACCCTGACGGCGGCATACGATCAGGAGACGGGACCGTTCACCTTCGGCGGCGCCGGATCCAGGCCTGTCGGTGTCGGCCTGACCGTGCCCTTCCCCGACAAGTTCCGGCTCAACAATCGCATCGGTTTGGCGGACATCGGCGCGTCGGAGTCGAACTATCGGCTGCAACAGCAAACGGTCGCGCTCCAGGCCTCGGCGACGTACGACTCGCTGCTCGTCGCGTTGAAACACCGAGACAATTTGCGCGGAACGCGCGACCTCGCGGCAGACTTCCTCAAACGGACGCAAGCACGCTACGACGCCGGTAGTGCGCCGCGGCTCGATGTCATTCAAGCCCAGGTCGGCGTCGCGCAGGCTGATAACGATCTCATCGCGAACGAACGCGACATCGCCAACGCACAGGCATCGCTGAACAGAACGCTCGGTCGCGTCATCGGCGCGGCCATCGCTCCAACCGATTCGCTCGACATGCCTCTCGCGCTGCCCGACTCGGCGTCGATCGACCAGATGGCACTGGCGAATCGGCCGGAGCTGGCGATTCTACGAAACCAACAGGCGGGCGCGCACGCGAGCACGAGCCTCGTCAAAGAATTCTGGCTCCCGGATCTCACGTTCGCCGTGGCGCGAGACTACGCCGTACCGGGATCGCCCCTGTTCACCACCGGCATCGCGCTCCCGCTTCCGGCGTTCTATTGGCAGCATAGCCGCGGCGACATCGCGCAAGCACAGCACTTCGAGCGCGAGCTCGACGCAACGTATCGCGACACCCGCGCGCAGGTCACGCAAGACGTTCGCTCCGCCTACGCAAACGCAAGCACCGCGACGCGTCAGGTCGCGTTCATCCGCGACGTCCTGGTGCCTGCCGCGCGGGAATCGTATCGCGTGTCTTCAACCAGCTACAGCCTCGGGGGATCGTCGGCGCTCGAGGTGCTCACCGCGCGCGCCGCGCTCTTGCAGGCAGAGAGTCAATTGGCGGACGCGTTCGCGGCCGCTAACACCGCCCGCGCCGATCTCGATCGGGCGCTCGGCCTCGCCGTTCCGACTTCCGGAGCAAGCAACAGATGAGACGAACATCTCGGCGCTCGTTCGCGAGCCTTGCACTCTTCATCGCCGCACCCTTGGGTGGTGCGTGTTCATCGAGCGCTTCCAGTAAGCCCGCCGATACGGCGGCGGCGGGCGCGTACACGCCGCGCAACTTCACGGTGACCGAGGCGCAGCGTCAACGATTGCATATCGTCACGGTGCAGGTGACGTCCTTTCGCCCGGCGGTGGAGGCCACCGGAAACGTCGCGTTCAACGGCGATCGGTCGACGCAGGTGTTGTCACCGGTCTCGGGCCCCGCGACGAAGGTGCTCGTATCCCCGGGCGCGTTGGTACGGCGCGGCCAGCCGCTCGCAACGGTGTCGTCGCCGGACTTCGCGTCGGCGGTCGCTGATTATCGCAAGGCCCAAGCGTCGTTCCGAAACGCGAAACGGGTCGCCGATCGCGACTCTGCGCTCTTCAAGAACGACGCGCTCGCACGCTCCGAGTGGGAGCAGGCACAAACCGAGCTTGCGTCCGCCGAAGCCGATGTCGAAGCCGCGGTGCAGAACATGCGCGCGCTCGGCGTTGAGGATTCTCAGATCGCCGCGGTGCGCGAGGGACGAACGACCTCGATCGAGGCGATCATTCGCTCGCCGATCGACGGCACGGTTGTCGAGAAGCTCATCGCCGACGGTCAGTTACTGCAGGCCGGCACCACCGCGTGCTTCACCGTCGCCGACCTGAGTACGATGTGGGTCATGACGAACGTCTACGCGAACGATTTGCGAGACGTCGCAGTCGGCGAGACCGCCGACATCATCACCGACGCCAGCCCGACGCCGATCGCGGGACGAGTGGATTACGTCGCGTCGCTCGTTGACCCGGGGACTAAGGCGGTGTCGGTGCGCGTCGTCGCGGCGAACATCAATCGCGCGCTGCGCAAAGACATGTTCGTGCGCGTCGAGATCAAATCGCGGCAAGAGCATCGCGGGCTGTTGGTTCCCGCCTCTTCCGTTATGCGCGACGACGAGAATCTGCCGTTCGTGTTCGTCGCCGCTGCGGGCGGAGCGTTCTCACGACGGCGCATCGACCTCGGCTCGCGCGTTGGCGACAACTACGAGGTGACGTCGGGCCTCAAGCCGGGCGATCAGGTCGTCGCCGAAGGAGCGCTCTTCCTTCAGTTCGCGGAGAGCCAGTGACAAATCCGGACCTTGGCCCCGGCGAATCGATCCCGACAAGCCTTGAACCAGGTCGACGCGGGCCGATTCAACGGCTCGTGGAAGCCTCCGTCGGCCAGCCGCTGCTGGTCGCCGTGTTGGTGTTGGCGACCATCGGCACGGGGATTTTTTCGCTTCAACGTCTTCCGGTCGACGCGTACCCCGACGTGTCGCCGCCGTCGGTCGAGCTCACCGCACAGTGGCCCGGTCACGCCGCGGAGGAGGTCGAGCGGCTCATTACCGTGCCGATCGAGACGGAGCTCAACGGGCTTCCCAGTCTCGTCGTCATGCGATCGGTATCGCTCTACGGGATCTCGAACGTGCGCGTGACCTTCACCGACGGCACCGACATTTACTTCGCGCGCCAACAGGTGTTCGAGCGACTGCCCGGCGCTAGCCTGCCCGAGGGTGTCGAGACGGACGTCGAGGCGCCGTTCTCGCCGTCAGGCCTCGTGTACCGATACGTCGTGCAAAGCCCCGATCGCTCGCCGATGGACTTGCACGTTCTGCAAGACTGGGTTCTGGACAAGGCGTACCGCGCCGTGCCGGGCGTCGCCGACGTTGCATCGCTCGGCGGCGAGACGATGCAGTATCAGGTGAATGTCGATCCGACGCGCCTCGCCGGCGCCGGCCTGTCCATCAGCGACGTGTCGTCCGCGCTCACCGCGAACAACAGCAACGGAGGCGGCGGCTTCTATTCCGAGGGCGGACAGTTCTTCTACGTCCGCGGCCTCGGTCGCGTCGCGACGCTGGAGGACATTGGCAACATCGTCCTCGCGGTGAAGAACTCGGTGCCCGTGCTCGTGAAGGACGTGGCGACGGTCGAGATCGGACACGCGCCGCGGTTGGGCCAGTTCGGGTTCAACAAGCAGAATGACGCTGTCGAAGGAATCGTTCTGATGCGGACCGGGGAGCAAGCGCAAGTCGTGTTGAAGCGCGTCGAAGCGAAGACGCGCGAGCTCAATGATCACGTGCTGCCGAAGGACGTGAAGGTCGTGCCCTTCTACGATCGCAGCGATCTCGTTCGACTCACGACGCGCACAGTGACCGACAACCTGCTTCGCGGCATCGTGCTTGTCATCATCGTCCTGATCTTCTTCCTGTACGACTTGCGTTCAGGCTTGATCGTCGCCGTCACGATTCCGTTGGCGCTGTTGATCGCGTTCATGTGTCTCGACCTGCGCAACATCCCGGCAAACCTGCTGTCGATCGGCGCGATCGACTTCGGCATTCTGGTCGACGGCGCCGTGGTGATGGTGGAGAACATCTACCGGCAGCTGGCGCAGCGTTACGGCACGACCTATCGCGTGCGCGATGTCATCTTCGCCGCCGCGTCGGAGGTCAACCGTCCTATCGTGTACGCGACGGCCGTGATCGTCGCCGGTTTCTTGCCGATCTACGCGCTCACCGGTCCATCGGGAAAGTTGTTCCGACCGATGGCCGACACGACGATCTACGCGCTGATCGGCGCGCTGGCGCTGACCCTCACGGTCGTTCCCGTGCTCTGTCTGTGGGGATTGCGCCGGGGCGTGAAGGAGCGGACGAATCGCGCATTCGAGTGGATGCGTGATCGTTACGCGGCGGGACTCGATTGGTGCCTGCGGCACACATGGGCGACGGTCATCGGATCAGTCGGACTGTTTGCCCTCTCGCTCCTCATCGCGTTGGGACGCGGCGGCGAGTTCATGCCCAAACTCGACGAAGGCGCGCTCTGGGTGCGCGCGACGATGCCCTACACCATCTCGTTCGAGGCGTCCTCTCAGATCGTCCCGCAGATCCGCGACGTGCTTGCGAGCTTTCCAGAAGTAACGGTCGTCGGATCGGAGCATGGGCGCGACGACGCGGGCACTGATCCCACGGGGTTCTTCAACGCTGAGTTCTACGTCGGGTTGAGACCGTACAGTGAGTGGCATGGCAGGTATGCCTCGAAGGACGCCCTGATCGCCGCCATCCACGCAAAGCTGGCGGCCTTCCCGGGAATCATCTTCAACTACACGCAACCGGCCGAGGACGCCGTCGACGAGGCGCTGACTGGACTCAAAAGCTCTTTGGACGTGAAGATTTTCGGCACGGATCTGAACCTGCTCGAGGCGAAGGGCCGACAGATCAAGGGAATCATCGAGCGAGTCCGCGGGATCGATCATGTCACGCTCGTTCAGGAGCTGGGCCAGCCAAGTCTGACGATTACCGTCGACCGAGCCAAGATGGCGCGCTACGGTCTCAGTGCCGATGCGATCAACGGTCTCATCGAGGCGGCCGTCGGAGGAACCGCCGCCACCCAAGTCGTCCAAGGCGAGCGCACGTTCGATCTCGTTGTTCGCTTACAGGAGCAGTATCGCGCGAATCCGGCGCAAATCGGCAACATCCTGCTCGCGACGCCCGACGGAAATCAGATTCCGCTACGGGAAGTCGCGGACATTCGGAATGCCAGCGGCGCGTCGTTCATCTATCGCCAGGACAACTCGCGGTACATCGGCGTGCAATACTCCGTGGAAGGCCGCGACTTGGCCAGCGCCGTCGCCGACGCGCGCGCCGGGGTGGACCGCCAAGTGAAATTGCCCGTCGGCTATTCGATTCGCTGGGGCGGCGAATTCGAGGAATACACAGCGTCGCGGGCCCAAATGAAGATCGTCCTTCCGATCACGATCGTGTTGATCTTCGCGATTCTGTTCGTGCTCTACCACAACTTCACGTTTCCGCTCATTACCATCCTGGGCGTGATCCTCTCGGCGCCGCTCGGCGGCTTGTTGGCGATGCTGATCACGGACACACCATTCTCGGTGTCGTCGATGATCGGATTTCTGGCGTTATTCGGCGTCTCGGTGCAGACGGCCGTCGTCTATATCTCCTACGCCAACGAGCTTCGGCTCGGCGGATTCGGCATCGCCGAGGCGACGCGGACTGCTGCGCTGCTGCGCCTGCGACCGATCATGATGACGGCACTTGTCGCCGCATTGGGCCTTCTTCCCGCCGCGTTGTCGACGGGGGTCGGATCCGACACGCAGAAACCCTTCGCTTTGGTGATCGTAGGCGGGCTGTTTTCGCGATTGCTGATTAGCGTGTTCTTGATGCCAGTCCTATACGCGATGTCGGCGCGACCGGACGATCATTTGGAGGTATAATTTCTTACTCCTGAACAACAGTTCGCGGAATCCGCGGAGAGACACGGAATGACTCCGTGTGGGCACGGGCTCCTTGCCTCGAGGACGCTTGGAACAAGGGGAAAAGGATGGATCAGGATGAGACGGATGAGACGGGATCAAACTACGAGACAGTGAAATGACAATTTTTTTGTCTTTCGCTTTTTGACCCCGTCTCATCCTGATTCATCCCGTCTCATCCTTTTCCAACTTTGTTCCAACCCGATTCGTCAAAAACAGTCCTTCGCGTCGCTCAGGATGACAGCTCAGGAGGACAGCGCCTACTCGCGAGGCGCCGTGTGTCTACGATCGCTGTGCCGCCGATCCTCGCGACGCCGCGACGCGTGCCATATCGCCAGGCCAAACGCCAAGGCGACAATCAGGTAGACCGGATGCATGATGACCGCGAGCGCCGGGCCAAGCTTCACGACGACCAGGAGCCCGGCCTCGACCACCAGCCCAGCGACAATCAAACCCACAACCCGGCGGACGCGCGGCTGAACGGGCGGGGTGTCTGGGTTCATGCTCGATGTTCCATGCTAGTTGAGGCCCAAAGGCCATCCGGTAGCTGACTTACGCTGCCGGAATCGGCTATTCTTCATGTCGGTCATGACAAAACGCCAAGACGCACTCGACTACCACGCGAACGGCCGACCCGGCAAGATTGCCGTCGTTCCGACCAAGCCGTTGGCCAACCAGCGTGACCTCTCACTCGCCTACTCGCCCGGCGTCGCCGAGCCGTGTCTTGAGATCGAGCGGGACGGCGACCTCGCCTACACATATACGGCGAAAGGCAATCTCGTCGCCGTCGTCACCAACGGCACCGCTGTGCTGGGCCTGGGCAACATCGGCGCCATCGCCGCCAAGCCCGTGATGGAAGGTAAAGCAAATCTGTTCAAACAGTTTGCTGATCTCGACGTGTTCGACCTCGAGGTCGGCTCCGAGAAACCCGACGACGTCATCAAATTCTGCCAGCTCCTCGAACCAACCGTTGGCGGCATCAACCTCGAGGACATCCGCGCACCCGACTGTTTCTATATCGAAGAGACGCTCCGGAAAACGCTCAAGATTCCGGTCTTCCACGACGACCAGCACGGCACCGCGATCATCTCCGGTGCCGCGCTGCTCAACGCCCTCGAGGTCAGCGGCAAAGACATCGGCGCGATTCGCGTCGTGTTTTCCGGCGCCGGCGCCGCCGCGATCTCCACGGCCGAGCATTATGTGCGGCTTGGGGTTGAGCGCGAGAACATCATGCTGTGCGATCGCACCGGCGTCATTTACAAGGGACGCGCCGGCGAGTTGGATCCGTACAAAGCGCGCTTTCAAGTTGAGACGAAGGCACGCACCGTAGCCGACGCCCTCGTCGGCGCCGACGTGTTCGTGGGGCTGTCGGCGGCGGGTGCGGTGACGGGTGAGATGGTCAGGACGATGGCGCCGTGCCCCATCATCTTCGCGCTCGCCAATCCCGTCCCGGAGATTCTGCCGGAAGAAGTGCGGGCCGTGCGCGACGACGCGATCATCGCCACCGGCCGCAGCGACTACCCGAACCAGGTCAACAACGTTCTCGGTTTCCCGTTCATCTTTCGCGGAGCACTCGATGTGCGTGCGACCGAGATCAACGAGGAGATGAAGATGGCGGCCACGCGCGCGTTGGCGCTGCTGGCCAAGGAGAACGTGCCGGATAGCGTCGCCGCGCTGTACGGATTGCGAGAGGTTCGTTTCGGCGCAGACTACCTGATTCCTTTCCCGTTCGACCCGCGCGTGCTGCTTTGGGTCGCGCCCGCCGTCGCATGGGCGGCAGTCGCGTCGGGCGCGGCGAACGAATTCATCGAGCTCGACGAGTATCGCGAGCGACTGGAATCGCGACTCGGCCGTGCGCGCGGTGTCATGCGCGGTTTGATCAATCGGGCCATCAGCAATCCCAAACGCGTCGTCTTTCCCGAAGGCGAGGAGCCGAAGATCATTCGTGCCGCGCGCATCTGCGTCGAGGACGGGATCGCGTCGCCGATCCTCCTGGGAAATCGGGACGCGATCGAGCAGAAAGCGCGCGGCATGAACGTTCCGCTCGACGACATCGTGATCGAGGATCCGGCGACGTCGCCCAAACGAGACGAGTACGCCCAGCATATGTGGACTCGGCGGCAGCGCAAAGGCATGAGCATGGACGAGGCTCGGCGACGCTTGTTCAACAGCAACTATTTCGGCTCGTGCATGGTCGGTCGCGGCGACGCCGACGCGCTCGTCTCGGGCGTGAACCTGCATTATCCCGAGACCATTCGCCCGGCGCTCGAGGTGATCGGGGCGCACCCGAAGGCCGGCCTGGTCAGCGGCATGTACATGCTCGTGTTCGAGAAGCAACTCGTGTTCTGCGCCGACACCACGGTGACGATCGATCCAACCGCCGAGCAGCTCGCGCAGATCGCCTTCTCGGCGTCGCGCATCGCTCGCACGATGGGCGTCGAGCCGCGGATCGCGATGCTCTCGTTCTCGAATTTCGGTTCGGTGCGACATCCGGACACGGAAAAGATGGCGCGCGCCGTGTCGTTGCTACGGCAGCGCGATCCATCGCTCGTCGTCGACGGCGAGATGCAAGCGGATACCGCGTTCGATCCCGAGATCATGAAGCGCGACTATCCGTTCAGTACGCTCAAGGAACAGGCGAACGTCCTCATCTTTCCAAACTTGAGCGCGGGCAACATCGCGTATAAGCTGTTGAACCACCTGGGCGGAGCAGCGGCGATCGGGCCGATCCTCGTCGGCATGAGTCGTCCCGTGCACGTGTTGGAGCGCGGGGCCGACGTCCAGGATATCGTCAACATGGCCGCGGTGGCCGTGGTCGACGCTCAAGAGCGAACCTATCCCGGGGAGCCGGTGGTGTTACCGACGAACGGCCCCACCCCGACGATCTTTTCGAGGTTATGAACCAACATGGCGACTCAAACGCAGCCGCAGGACGACGCGGGAATACAGGGGAAAGTCGGACTCGAGGCTCAGGGCCTCGATCCCAAGGGCGACGTGCATTGGAATCTCGTCGCGCCCGTGCTGATTCAGAACGCGGTTCGCCGGAGCGAGGGCCAGCTCGCGGACATGGGGCCGTTCTGCGCCATCACGACGCCGCACACCGGCCGGTCGCCCAACGACAAGTTTCTCGTCAAAGAACCCTCCTCGTCGTCCGACGTCGATTGGGGTAAGGTCAACCAGCAGATGTCCGAGGCGCAATTCGAGACGTTGCTCGCCGACGTCCGCGAGTATCTGAATCAGCGCGAGGACCTGTTCATTCAAGATCTCTATTGCGGCGCCGATCCGAAGTACCGTTTGTCGGTGCGTTATGTCAGCCCGAGCGCGTGGCACATGGCGTTCGTGCGCAACATGTTCATTCGGCCCGAGGCGACCGAGCTGCCGACGTTCGATCCGAACTTCACGGTGTTGCACGCGCCCGAGTTCGAAGCCGATACCGCCAAACACGGGACGCGCACCGGAACGTTCATCGTGCTGAACCTCGCCAAGCGCATGATCCTCATCGGGGGCACGCGCTACGCCGGTGAGCTGAAGAAGGCGATGTTCACGGTGATGAACTACTACATGCCCAAGCAGGGCGTGCTCTCCATGCACTGCTCGGCCAACATCGGCCAGAGCGACGACACGGCGCTGTTCTTCGGCCTCTCCGGCACCGGGAAGACCACGTTGTCCGCCGATCCCAAGCGGTCGCTCATCGGCGACGACGAGCACGGATGGTCGCCCGAAGGCGTGTTCAACTACGAGGGTGGTTGCTACGCGAAAGTGATCAATCTCTCGGCCGAGGGTGAGCCCGACATCTATCGCACGACGCAGATGTTTGGAACGATTCTCGAGAACGTCGTCCTCGACGAGCTCACGCGAAAGGTGAAGTTCGAGGACCAGTCGCTCACAGAGAACACGCGTGCGTCATACCCCCTGCACTACATCCCGAATTTCGCGAAGTCGGGACGCGGCGGTCACCCGAAGAATATTGTTTTCCTCACCGCTGACGCGTTCGGCGTCTTGCCACCGATCGCCAAGCTCACGCGCGAGCAGGCGATGTACTATTTCCTTTCGGGTTACACGGCGAAAGTCGCCGGCACCGAGCGCGGCGTGAAGGAACCGCAGGCCACGTTCTCGTCCTGCTTCGGCGCGGTGTTTCTCGTCTGGCATCCCACGAAATACGCCGAAATGCTCGGCCAACTGATCGATGAGCATGGATCACACGTCTGGCTCGTGAACACCGGTTGGACGGGCGGCGCATTCGGCGTCGGGAAGCGGATGAAGCTCGCCCACACGCGCCGGATGGTTCACGCGCTGCTACGTGGCGACCTACGCACGACGGCGCTCGACACCGATCCGATCTTCGGCCTTCACACTCCCAAGGAGATCGCCGACGTTCCAGGCGAGATTCTCAATCCACGCAATACATGGTCGGACAAGGCGGCGTACGACGTGCAAGCGAAGAAACTCGCCGCCATGTTCCGCGATAACTTCTCCAAGTTCGAGACGTTCGTTCCCGATGCGGTGAGAGCCGTCGGGCCAAAGGGCTGAGGCAGAGCGTGCCGCGTCACAGGGCGGAACGCCGAAATATCGAGGCGCTCCGCCCTTGTGCTTCAATGCACGATCACGGTTCCGGTCATGAACGGGTGGATTGAGCAGAAAAAGTCGAATCGACCGGGTGCCGGAAACGTGAACGTGTATGTGCCCGACACCTGGGTCGGGCTGCGAAGCGGCCCGCTATTGGTCGATGTCACGTTGTGAGACGACGAACCGGCCCAGGTCCAACGCACCTGGCCGCCGGCGGCGATGTCAACGGCCACGGGATTGAACTGGAAATCCTCTACCTTCATCTCGGCGAAGGTCGAAAACCCGACGGTGACCGGAACGGCGGCCGTGACGACACCATCCGGCGTCTGAACCGAGACGGTGATGGTCGCCGTCCCCGATGCAACGCCGGTGACCACACCCGCCGCGGAAACTCGGGCCTTGGTCGAGTCGCTCGAGACGTAAGTCGCGGAAGGCAGTCCGGTGACCGCGTTGCCGCGCGCATCAACGGGCGTCGCCGAGAGTTGCGTCGTGGCGCCGACCGCGAGCGTCGGTGTCGGGGGGGCAACCGTCACGCGGGTTGCCCGTTGACGAACCGCGATACTTGATGTCGCGGTCAGTGCACCCGAGTGTGCCGTGACGACCGCCGTTCCGTTGCCCACCGCCGTCACGGTGGTCGTAGCACCAGTGGTCGGCGAAATTGCCACCGCGGTCGCCGGCTCGGCGGTCCATTGAATGTGAGCGGCGTCGATCGTGGTGCCGCGCGAGTCGCGCGCCGTGGCGCCAAGCGTTCGCGTATCACCAAGCGAGAACAGGGTGTCCCCGGCGACGCTTGACAACGTCAAACTCGCCACGCGCTGTGACACGACGATCGACTTCGTGGCGGACACGGCTCCGGTGCGCGCGGTAATCGTCGCGCTGCCGGCGCGGAGGGCCACGATCGTTGTCGATGGACCCGATGACGGGTTCACGCTTGCCACCGACGCGTCACTCGACGCCCACGCGAGCGTCACGCCCGACACCGCCGATCCGGACGCGGCGCGAGCCTCAGCCGAGACAGTCACGGAGTCGGGAATCGAGAACAACGAATCCGGCACTGGCGATGTAATGGCCACGATCGCCACAGCTTGGGACGATTGCGGTGGCGTGGAATCCGACGCGCCTCCGCATCCGAGCGCGGCGCCAACGATTAGAAAAAATAGAGTGCGCAAGAAAACTCCGGGATGATCGACGTTGAGTGTCGGACCAAACCCGGAATTGACTGAAGGAGTTCCGACCAAGTCCTACGAACGATGGACCTGGTGCACTCCCTGCCGTTCGGCAACGCGAATCGGTTCAGCCGCTCCCGCACCGAGCGCCAGTACCGGCTTCCCTTCCGCTGATTCGGAACTCTGCGGCTCAACGTTCGACACTGGCGCGGGCCGCTCGACCAATACGCGCGTCACGAATCGCTGTCCCTCGGAGATGCGTTCGATCTCGATCGCGATCGCGTCGACCGCCTGCTCGAGGCGGTCCAATCGAGGAACGATAACGTCGTCGGCGCGCGGCAGCGCGTCCTTTGGCCTACCGCGCCAGATGCGCCGAGCAATAGCGATCGACATCGGCATCAGCACGGCGAAGATGAACGCGAAGAAGAGGCCGATAACGAGGTCCGGATCGAACCCACGGTGCGCTGGCGGGAATTGGAATCCAAGCGGCGGCTGCGTCTCCGTTCCTTGCCGAGATGCCAGTTGCGCGCGTGCCCCCGCGAGATCGAGCTCGGTCTGAGCGATCTGGGCATCCAGCGGAACCTTCCTGAGCTCGAGCGCCGCCCGAGTGCCGCCGTCGGTCGATCGACTGATCTGGCGCTGAAGTATCGCTCGCTGCGCTCTGAGTCCAGCCAGCTGTTGGGCATACCCGGCGACCTGGTCCTGCAACACGCTGATCGACGTCGCTTGACCAGGCAGGACTGGTGACGCGGGCGTCGGCAGCTGCTCGACGGCCACCTTCGCCTGGGTGGGGGCGGGTGTCTGCATAAAAAGCCCTACGCGACTCCGAACCAGAGGTTTCTCCCGGCGGCGTTTGGATTCGGCGTTTTGAAGCCGGCCCAGGTATCATACGCCACATGTCGGTGGAAATCATCCGTGACCCTCTCTGGAACAACATTCGGCTCGACCCGCTCAGCTTCGAGCTGATCGACACGCCGGCGTTTCAGCGGCTGCGCTACGTCCGCCAGCTCGGGCTGGCGTTTCTCGTCTACCCGGGCGCAACCCACTCGCGATTCGAGCACGCGCTTGGCACGTATCACCTGGCGCGACGGACGCTCACCCTGTTCGAGGACCAGGACGACTTCGCCCTGATCGACCGCGACGAGTGCATGCTCATCCGCATCGCCGCGCTCCTGCATGACATTGGCCACTATCCGTTCTCGCACGCCCTCGAGGAGATCGGCGCGATGCATCACGAAGACGTGGCGCGCCCGTTGATCTGCGACGGCGAGGTGGCCGACGTCTTGTCTCGTGAGCTCGGGCCCGACGCACCGGCGCGAATCGTCGCGCTGATCCGCGGCGAGAGCGACAGTCCGCTGCAAGGGTTGATCTCGGGCTCGATCGACCTCGATAAGCTCGATTACCTGCGACGCGACGCCTTCATGTGCGGCGTCGCCTACGGCGAAATCGACGTCGACCGGCTGGTCAACGCGCTCGTCATTGTCCGCGATCCGGCGACCGACCTGCCGCGCGTCGGCATGATCGAGAAGGGGTTGTCCGCGCTGGAATCGCTATTGTTCGCTCGCTATCAAATGTATCGGAATGTCTACTGGCACCACGCCGTGCGCAGCGCGACGGCGATGTACAAGCGACTGGTCGCCGATGCGCTCGACGCGGGCGCGCTCGATGCCCGCACACTCGCCGGCTTCACCGACGAGGGAATCCTACACGTCCTCGGGCACCGCGCTCCGAGTCCCCTGCTCCGCGCTCTCCGTGAACGCAAGTTGTACAAGCGCGCATTCGAGTGTCCGGCCGCCGACCTTCAACCCGATGCCGCGGAGTGGATCGCCGACGATCGCTCACTCACGGTCGCCGTGGAGAATGCGCTGGCGACCGAGGTTGGTCTACCGCCCGGCGAGCTGTTGCTCGACTATCCCACCAAGACGCAGATGCTCGGCCTCGACCTTCTCGTCCGCCGTCCCTACGGAGAGGTACGCCGCCTCACCGCGGCGGGATGGGAAGGCGCGATCAATCTCCCCAAGCTGTCTGAAGAGTTCTATCGCTCGGCACGTTGGCTTCGCGTGTATACGTCGGCGCGGATTGCTCTCGACCCGACGGACGTGATTGCGCTCGCGACGCTGAATGCGAGCGAGGTGAGGCAGCGCCTCGCGACTGGACGGAGCTTGTTGGGAACGTGAGACTCGCTCGCTGCCTCACCGACTTATACTTGCGTCCTTTCGATAATAATCGCCGAACAGGTGCTCCGAGAAATACTCGAACATCAAATGGTTCGTGTACGGAACCATGTCACCATACCCGTGCGGCTTGCCTGGGAGCAGCATGAAATCGAACCGTTTGTTCGCCTTGATCAGCGCGTTCACCAACCGGATCGTGTTCGCCGGATGAACGTTGTTGTCCATGTCGCCGGTCTCGAGCAGCAGGTTGCCTTTGAGGTTCGCCGCCAGCTCGACCGTCGTCGGCACGTGAATCGAGAACGCCGAATCCGGCATCTCGTCAGGCTCGGCGCCGTCGTTGTTGGCGCTCGTCTTCTTCGTCTTGTCGTCCTTCTTGGCGATGATCTTCAGGCCATGATACTGCTCGCTCCAATTCTGGTTGTAGACGTTGTTATCATGGTTTCCTGATTCGCTCACGCCGACCTTGAAGAAGTCGTTGTATGGCGGGAGCAGCATCGCCGCGGCCGTCAGGAATCCGCCCCCCGAGTGGCCGTAGATGCCGACGCGATCGAGATCGATCCACTTGTGCCGCGCGGCCAACTGCTCGATGCCCGCCTTCTTATCGGCCAGGGCGTAGTCGCGAAGGTTGAAGTAGCCGTAGCTCTGATACTCTTGTGACCGTTGTGGACTGCCACCGCGATTACCGATCTGAATGACGATGAAGCCGAGCTGCGCCAGTTGTTGCGGGACCGCGGTCGGCGAGAAGGTGAAATTCACCGACTCCGTCTGCGGACCCGGGTAGACGTTGGCGATGATCGGGTACTTCTTCGTCGAATCGAAATCGAACGGCTTCCACATGTTGCCGTAGATGTCGGTGACACCATCGGCTGCTTTCGTCTGGAACGTCTCGGGTGGCCGCCAACCTAGCTCCTTGAGTCTCGACACGTCCATCGTCTCGAGATCCATCACCGTCTTGCCCGACACGTCGCGGAGCACCGCCTTGGGCACGAGGTCGATGCGGGAGTAATTGTCGACGATCCACCGCTTGTTCGGTGAGAGACGCGAGTCATGCGTCGCGTCGCCGGCATCGAGCATCGCGAAGCCGGTGCCGTCGACATTGACGCGATAGAGATGTGAGTAGTACGGATTCTCGCCCGGCTCGCGGCCAACCGCGGCGAAATACACGACGCCCTTTACCGAATCGACGTCGACGATTCGCTCGGCGCGCCAGGCTCCCGACGTCAACGCTCGCTTGAAATGGCCGCCGTTGTCATAGAGGTAATAGTGGCCCCATCCGGTGCGCTCAGACCACCAGATCAAGTCGCCACCAGTCTTCACGTAGCGAATGTTCTGTCGCTCACTGGAGTTGTTCTCGACATCCTCACGGAGCAACGGCGACACGGCGTGCGATGCGATGTCGACGTCGATCAGCTCCATGTGCCGCTGCGTTCGGTCGCGGCGCACCATGCGAAGATGGCCGGCGTTGCCATTCCAGTGCAGATCGAACAGACGTTCGTCCTTCCACTTCTTGACATTCACCGGCGAGAGTTGCGCGTCGCCAACCTTGTAGACGTACAGCTCTTCCTGCGTCACGTTCTCCTCGCCCGGCATGGCATAGGAGTAGCTCATCAGCGTCGGTCGCGGGTTGGCGAGATTGTTCACGAGATACAGCTCGCCGACTCTTCGCTGGTCGTTGCGGATGACAGCAAATGCCTTCGAGTCTTGCGACCATACGACATTGGCGCGCACGCGCGGATCGCGATTGATTCCGCCGCGTCCTCCGCCGCCGCCCCCTTCCTGTTCGGTGTCGTCTTGCTGCTGTTGTTGCTGTTCTCGTTGCAGCTCCTGCTGCTGGCGCTCGAGCACGGTGTCGCGCGCGCCGAAGCTGTAGTTCTTCGCGCCATCCTTGGTGAGTTGGACCGTGTCCTTGGTCGCGACTTTCACCAGAAAGAGATTGTGGTCGCGCGCGAAGGCGAACAGGCTGCTGTCGGGCGAGTAGTTGCGGAAATCGCCACCCCGACCGCCACCGAACTGGCCACCCCCACCGCCGCCTCCGGCGCGACCGCCACCCGCATTTCCGCCGCACGTGTTCATCGTGTCGGGCGGCGTGGCACCAGCGGCGCCACCCAGACCACGCCCGCCCCGCCCGCCCCTGCCGGCGCCGTCACCATTGGCCGCCACCACCGGACCGAGCAGCTTGAGCGTCTCGCCACGCACGTCCCACTCCCAGCGTGAGCTGTCGGCGTTGAACGTGAACGTCTTGCGATCAGTCGAAAAGCGGATCGAAGTGAACGGCAGGTTCTGCGGATCGTGCGCGCGATGGCTCAGATCCGACAGCTGCGACGCCAGCTTCACTTGATCGAACAGCGTCTTCTTCGTCTTGGTCGTCGGCACGACGAGATAGAACCTCGAGCCGGTGTGGTCCTTCCAGTCGTAGCACAACGAATCGCTCTGTCCAAGCCAATGAGGATTCACTGAATTCGTGTAAACGCGGGGCCGAAGACTTTGCGGCGAGAACTTCTCGGCGAGCTGCCAATTCGCCTTGTTGGCGTGATCTTGGGCGACGGCCGGCATGGCGGCGAGCACGACGAGACCGGCGGCAGCACGGAGTGCCCGCCCGGCGGTGAGTCCGTGGAACATGTGGACGTCTCTCAGCAAAAAGGTGTGGTCAGCGGATGGCAAGATTTGCAGCGCGGGGCCGGTGTTCGGAAGGGGTAACGCCTTGTGAGGCCGCCCACGCAACAGGCCATCCGCGACCTACCCCGCCGCAGGCATCTCTTGCGTCCGAGCCGTCGCTCCCCCGTCCTCATCGGGTGCCACTTGGATGACGATCGCCGTGATGTTGTCGAGCCCACCGCGCCCGTTCGCCTCTGAAATGAGATTGAGCACTTTGCGTTCAGGCTCGGCACGACCCGTGAGGAGCATTTGCAACCGGCGGTCGTCCACCATGCCGGTCAGTCCGTCGCTCGCGACGAGGAACAGGTCGCCGACTCGTAATTCGCCGGCGTAAATGTCTGGTTCGACTTCGGGACTCGCGCCGACGCAGCGCGTGATCACGTTGCTGTATGGATGGTAGCGCGCTTGCTCAGGCGTCAGGAAACCGGCGTCGACCTGCTCCTGAACGTAGGAGTGGTCCTTGGTCAGCTGACGCAGCGCGCCGTCGCGAAGGAGGTAGACACGCGAGTCGCCCACTTGGCCGATCATGTATCGTGTCGCCGCGATGAGAAGCACGGAGGCCGTCGTGCCCATCCCCTGCTTGTCGACCTCGGTGATCGTGCGATCGTGAATGTTGCGATTCGCCTTCCGCAGCGCCTCGGCGACGAGTTCAGGCACGGAGCGATCTTCGAGATTCTTGACACCTTGCAACTCCCGCTCGACAATCTGCACCGCCATCTCGCTCGCGACTTCGCCCGCGGCGTGACCGCCCATGCCGTCGGCGACGATGAACAGCCCGCGATCGCCATTGGCATGGACCGCGAAGTTGTCCTCGTTGCCCGACCGGATCATCCCGACATCGGTCCGAGCGGCGTGAAGCAGACGCACCATTTAGTAATTCAGCAAAAAGAAAGCGGCAGCCAGGTCAGGCGTGCGTGGGGCGATGCGCCACACCGCTACTCCGGCAGAAACTACCCCATCGCCCCTCAGCCTGGCAAGCGTCATGCGCCCGCTTGCAGCGCGTCGCGCCGCTCAGTAAGCTCACTGCCCGCGACGCCGGCCTGGAGCCGATACAACCGTTCGTACAACCCGCGTTTCGCCAAGAGCTCGCGGTGCGTGCCTCGCTCGCGCACGTGACCGTGATGCAGCACGATGATTTCATCCGATTCGAGAATTGTACTCAATCGATGCGCGATGGCGATCGTCGTCCGACCTCGCATCAATTCGATGAGTGCGTGTTGGATCTCCGCTTCGATCTCGCTGTCGACGGCACTCGTCGCCTCGTCGAGGATCAGGAGGGCGGGATCCGCCGCGATCGCGCGGGCAAACGACAACAATTGTCGCTCTCCGACGCTGATCGACGCCCCACGCTCTCCCAGGACGTGCGAATACCCATGCGGCAACCGCCGAATGACGCGATCCGCGCCGACTCGAGCCGCCGCCGCGGCCACGTCTTCTTCCGAAATTGCGTTCGACAATCGGATGTTGGTCAACACATCGCCGGCGAAGAGGAAAATGTCCTGTTGCACGTAGCCGATCAGTCCCCGCAACTCTGGAAGCGGGATTTCGCGCACATCCACGCCATCGACCAAGATCCGCCCGCGCTGCGGTTCGTAGAAACGAAGAAGAAGATTGATGATCGTCGTCTTCCCCGCTCCGGTGTGCCCGACCAGCGCGAGTGTTTTGCCTGGATCGACTCTAAAGCTCACGCCCTTGAGCACCCACTCCGGTGACGCGGGCTGGCCTCCTTCGCGTGCGACGTGGCCGAGATCGTATGCGAACCAAACGTCGTCGAACTCCACCGTGACGCCGCGCGCCGCTTCTCGACCGTGCGTTGCGGCGCCCGAGCCGACGTCCGCCGCCTCGGTGTCCAGGAGACGAAAGATTCTTTCCGACGCCGCCATTGCCTGTTGCAGCGTGTTGAACTTGTCCGACAGATCCTGCAACGGCTGGAAGAACCGGCGCACGAGTTGAAGAAACGCCGCGACCGTGCCAACCGTGAGCGATCCGATCTCCACGCGATGGGCCCCCGCGACGATCAGGCTCGCGAGCGCGATCGACGTGAGAATCTCGATCGCCGGGAAATAAAGCGCGTAGTAGGTGATCGAGTCGAGGTTCGCTTGCAGATGTCCGCGATTCAATTCGTCGAATCGCTTCGCCTCTGTTTCTTCACGCCCAAACAGTTGCACCACCCGCATACCCGTGATGCGCTCCTGCAAGTACGCGTTGATCCGCGCCAGCCGAGTGCGCACGTCCCGATACGACTCGCGTACCTTGGCGCGAAATACGTGCGACACCCAGTACACGAACGGGATGACGCCGAACGATGCGAGCGCGAGGCGCCAATCGACGACGAGCATCAACACGCTGATCGCCAACAGAGTGAACAGATCGCCGAGCCCGGCCACGACGCCGGCGGTGAACAGTTCATTGAGCGCCTCGACGTCCGACGTCACCCGCGTCACCAAGCGTCCGACTGGGTTTCGGTCGAAGAAGACGACTGGGAGACGCTGGACGTGCTCGAAGATGTCCCGGCGCAGATCCCGCATGACCCGCTGCCCCAGGAGACTCGTCAAGATCGTCTCGCCGTATTGACAGGCGAAGGCGACGACGAGCGACGCCGCAAGCAGCAGCGCCGCCCGCCAGACCATGGCCACGTCGTGCGATGGGAGCGCGACGTCGATCACTCGCTGAGTCATCAACGGGCCGACGAGCTGCACCAGACCGTCGAGCATCAGACAGCTGAGCGCCGCCGCCACGAGCCACCCATATGGTCGCACGTAAACTGACAGACGACGCATCAGACGCGCGTCGTACGCTTTGCCGACTACATCCTCTTCGTTCATGATGAAAATTATCCCGCTAGCATCGCGACGGTCACAACGAGCCCCAGCCATAAGCAATGAGCCATTAGCCAGGAGCCGTGAGCTTGTCCCCGGCAACAGCAGGCTCACAGCTCCGTGCTTCGCGCTCAGAGCCTATGGCTGGGGCCCGCCGTCTACATCGCGATGGTCGTTGGCCTCGCGACCTCCGCACTCCGTGCTTTTGCTGGCTACCCCATCCTTTCCCTTCGGCCTGGTATGGCCGTTGCGATACAGGTGTCCGACGTCTGACCCCATTAACTCGGAGGCGATGTTATGGGTATAGTCGCGTGGATCGTGCTCGGTTTGATCGCGGGCGCGATCGCTAAGGCACTCATGCCGGGACCGGACCCGGGTGGAATCATCGTAACGATTCTCATCGGGATCGTGGGTGCGTTCCTCGGCGGTTTCGTCGGGAGCCTGATCACGGGCACCGGACTGAACGGCTTCTCGCTGTGGAGCATCCTGCTCGCAATCATCGGCTCGTTGGTTCTACTCTGGATCTATCGTGCGACTACGAGGTCGCGCGGAACAACCACCCTGTAGACTAGCGGGCGATCCTCAGCGCGTGTCACGCGAGCGGCCAATGTAGGCCGCCGCGAGGTGCGCGCTGTTTGCTGGGCGGACTGGATTTCGGCCAAGGACATCCCGATCGTTCGGCGATGCCTCTTTGGCTTTTTTGGTTGCTGCTCGGCCTCATTGCCGGCTCGCTCGCCAAGTTCATCATGCCTGGCCGCGATCCGGCTGGGTGCATTTTCACCATCATGCTGGGCATCGTCGGCGCGCTGCTCGGTGGCGTGATCGGAACGCAGCTCGGCTGGGGCACAGTCAGCCAGGGCGATCTCGACGTCCGCTCGATCGGGATCGCGACGTTCGGCGCGCTGCTCCTGTTGATCGTCGGCCGACTCGTACGGCGCAGGAAATAGCCTCGGATCCACACACGGGTTACCGTGAGCTTCGCTATTTCTTCGGTGCGCGATCTCCGCTAAGTTGGATGGATGAAGGAGTCCATCATCGTCCGCGGCGCGCGTCAGAACAACCTGAAGGGATTCGACCTCGAGATCCCCCGCCGCTCGTTCACGGTGATCACCGGGCCATCGGGCTCCGGGAAATCGTCGCTGGCGTTCGATACCATCTACGCCGAGGGCCAACGGCGATACGTCGAGTCGCTGTCTGCCTACGCGCGCCAGTTCCTGGAGCGCATGGAGAAGCCCAACGTCGACTCGATCGATGGACTCTCTCCCGCTGTGGCAATCGAACAGAAAAACCCGACCAAGACGTCACGCTCGACCGTCGGTACGGCCACTGAGATCTACGACTATCTGCGCTTGTTGTGGGCGCGCATCGGGCGAACGTTTTGTCCGTTGTGCGGCCGCGAGATGCGGCCCGACACGGTGCAATCCGCGACGGATACGATCCTCGCCTTGCCCACGGGGACGCGCTTCTTCGTCACTTTTCCGCTCGTGCTCTCGCCAGAGGTGACGCACGACGTCGTGGTCGAGAATCTGCGCGCCCAAGGCTTCGTCCGCGTCGCGCTCGACGGACAGATCAAGCATATCGACGATCTCATGACCGAGGCGATCGACGTGACGTTCGCCAAGCAACTGCTCGTGGTCGTCGATCGCTTGGCGGTTGGTGACGACGCGCGCGGCCGGCTACCCGACGCGATTGGGTCGGCGTTCCGGGAAGGGGACGGCGATTGTGTCATCCTGTTCACCGACGCAGTCAAGACACCGCTCACGCCCAAGCCGTCGAAGGTCCTCCGCTTCACCGAGCGATACGAGTGCGCCAACGACGGCACGCGCGCGCCGGCACCGACACCGCAGCTCTTCTCGTTCAACAGCCCGCGCGGGGCGTGCAAGCGATGCAACGGATTCGGCGCCACACTCGAGTATGATGAAACACTCATCGTCCCGTATCCGACGCGAAGCCTGAAGGACGGCGCAATCGATCCCTGGACCAAGCCACGTTACGACAACAAGCGTCGGGCGCTCGCGGAATTCGCGAAGCGTGAAGGCATCTCGATGGACACGCCATGGCAAAAGCTCCCGGCGGCGGCGCGCCAACAACTGCTGCACTCCAAGGTGCGTGGGTATAAGGGCATTTTCCCGTTCCTCGTCGACCTCGAGGAGAAAAAGTACAAGCAGTACATCCGCGTCTTTCTACGACAGTACCAGACCGCGCAGGAGTGTCCCGACTGTCACGGGACCAAGCTGCAGCCGGAGGCGCTGCACGTTCGCGTCGCGACCCGCACGATCGCCGAGGTCAGCGAACTGCCGGTCGATCGATTGCTCGAGTGGCTCGAGACGCTCGAGCTCACGGCGTTCGAGCTGCAAGTCGCGGCGCACATCCTCAAGGAAGCGCGCGACCGCGTGCAGTTCCTGTGTGACGTCGGTCTCAACTACCTCACCATGCACCGTGCGACCCGCACGCTCTCGGGCGGCGAAGCGCAGCGTATCGGATTGGCGAACTCCCTCGGATCGCAACTCGTCGACACACTCTACGTCCTCGACGAGCCATCGATCGGCCTGCACTCGCGCGACATGGATCGTCTCCTTCGCCTGCTCCATCGCTTGCGCGACTCGGGCAACACGGTGCTCGTCGTCGAGCACGATCCCGACGCGATTCGCGCCGCCGATTACATGGTGGAGCTCGGACCAGGGAGCGGTGAAAAGGGTGGACAGCTCGTGTTCAGCGGGCCGATCTCTCGCATCGCCGAGAGCCCGCTGACTGGCGCGTACCTTACGGGCGCTCGAGAGATTCCCGTTCCTTCCACGCGTCGTCGGCTCGGGCCACGCTGGATCACACTGACCGGCGCACGCGAGCACAATCTCAAGGGCGTCGACATTAAGATTCCCCTCGGCGCAGTGACGGTCGTCAGTGGCGTTTCGGGATCCGGTAAGAGTACTCTCATCCACGACGTATTGCTCCGCGCGCTCGAGACGCGCCTGCACGGAGAGCACAGCGCCAAGCAGCACCTCGGCGAAGTCGTCGGGGCGTTCGACACCATCACCGGCGTCGAAGCGATTGACGACGTGATCGGCATCGACCAGAGTCCGATCGGCAAATCGCCGCGCTCGAATCCGGTCACGTATGTCAAGGCGTTCGACGAGATCCGCCGAATCTTCGCCGATGCGCCGCTTTCGCGTGAGCGTCGGTACACCGCCGGAACGTTCAGCTTCAACGTCGCCGGCGGACGATGCGAGACCTGTGAAGGTGCCGGCTATCTCGAGGTCGAAATGGTATTCATGGCCGACGTGTTCGTCCCCTGCGACGACTGCGCCGGCCGCCGCTTCAAGCCGGCCGTGCTCGATGTGCGCGTGAACGGCCGCAATATCTATGAAATCCTCGAGCTCACTGTCGACGAAGCGATTCGATTCTTCCCGCGCGAGGAAAAGCTCGGTCAGGCACTCTGGCAGCTACAGCAAGTCGGACTCGGGTACCTGCGACTCGGCCAACCGGCAACGACACTCTCCGGCGGCGAAGCGCAGCGCCTCAAGGTCGCGCGTGAACTCGTGTTCGGCGGTAAGAAGAGCGGGAAAAAGCTCTACGTCATGGACGAGCCGACGACAGGGCTTCATCTCGACGACATCCGCAAGCTCGCCCAGGTCTTCGACCGCTTGGTCGACGCAGGGCACACGCTCGTGCTCATCGAGCACAACATGGACGTCATCAAGCTCGCTGATTGGGTGATCGACCTTGGTCCCGAGGCCGGCGATCGAGGCGGCGAGGTTGTTGCGACAGGGCGTCCCGAAGAGGTCGCTCGAATCGCGGGGTCGTACACCGGGCAATGGCTGCGCGGTGTACTCCCCGGCTTCGCCGAGTACGACAACCGCCGGCCTCGCCGAACGGCCACGCGCGCACGCCTGCCGCAGGCGGTTTAAGTCACTGGCGCGAACGAGGTTGGATGCGCAGGAAATCCCGTTGACTTCGCCCGGCGTGTCGCTACGTTTCTCACTCTGTTCCAGACGTCTTTGTTGTGGGTTGCTCGTCCCATTCCCGGGTAGCTCAGTTGGTCAGAGCGGGTGACTGTTAATCACTAGGTCGGGGGTTCAAATCCCTCCCCGGGAGCCTAGGAACGCGCCGTCCGAATGGACGGCGCGTTTCGTTTGCGTGGCGATTTTGCGTCATGGCTTTGCGTTCGTCATTGGGCCGAGAAGGGTCCCGAGATCCCCTCGCCTACCGTCCAAACAATCACGTGCCTCGGCACACGCGCTCCGCGAGATGCAGATGAGAATGCCGTACCGTTCGTCGCTACACCTGGTCGCCGCCGTCACACTCGTCGCGTGCGGCGCCAAGCCAAGCGCCAAATCGCAAACGGGCGACCCCACGCACTCGGCAAACGGAGACGTCAGCAAAGCCGCCGCCGCGCCAACGGCACGAACAGGCTCGGCGAGATCGCCCAACGTGCGCGCGGGTGACACACTGCGCGCGAAGCTCATCGCCGGCCGCAACGCGCACGACAGCGTGTCGTACGTGTCGGCCATCCGTCGCGGCGTGAAGATGATGCCGACGTGGCCGACGGGCCCGGCGCCGGTCTCAGGCGCGCTCCTTCCCGCTCGCCGCATCGTCGCCTTCTACGGCAACCCGCATGAGAAGAAGATGGGTGTGCTCGGCGAGTATCCCGTCGATCAGATGCTCGCCAAGCTCGATGAGACTGTGGCCGAGTGGAAGAAAGCCGACCCGTCGACGCCCGTGCAACCTGCGCTGCACTTGGTGACGGTCGTCGCCCAGGGCGCTCCGGGACGTGATGGCATGTATCGCCTGCGCATGGACACGTCGCTGATCAACAAGGTCTACGGCTGGGCGCAGCAGAGACAAGGATTGCTGTTCCTCGACGTCCAGGTCGGAAAGAGCACGGTCAAGGCGGAGCTGCCGCGCCTCCTGCCCTTCCTCGCTCGACCCGATGTCCATCTCGCGCTCGATCCCGAGTTCTCCATGCACTACGAACGCGAGGGCGTCGTCCCGAGCAAAAAGGTCGGCGAGATGAGCGCGGACGACGTCAATGAAGCGATCCGAACACTCACGCAGCTCGTCATCGAGAAACATCTTCCGCCCAAAGTGCTCGTCGTTCATCGCTGGACGCGCAAGATGGTGTCGAACGCAGCGGCGATCAAACCGACGCCGCAAGTGCAGGTGGTGATGGATATGGACGGCTGGGGCCCGCCGTGGCTCAAGTTCGATTCCTATCGCGACTACGAGGTCGCCGAACCGGTGCAGTTCACCGGGTTCAAGATCTTCTTTCATCACGACGTGAAGAAGGGCGATCGGCTACTTACACCCGCCGAGGTGTTGCGACTCGTTCCGCGTCCGATCTACATCCAGTATCAGTGATCCGTCGCGCGCTTGTTGCAGTGATGTTGGCAATGGCCGCTCCTCACGGGGCGGCCATTGCACAATCGGCCCCCGGCCCGCTACACGTCCCGCACACGCTTTCGCTGCGCACTGACAACGACGCGTTCGACTTCTGGATGTTGCCGTGGAATCGCCCCGACGACGAGTACACGAGCGGCGTGCACATCACCTACGAGGGCGGCGACGCGCCGTGGTGGGCAAGATCGTTCTTGCGCGGTGACGGCGCGTGTACCTCTCTCTCGCGGTCCTGCCGCTCGGCACGCGCCGAGCTCGGACAGGACATCTACACGCGCGACGCCACCATCAGCGACACCATGGTGATCGATCGTTCGCGGCCGAGCGCCGGATGGCTGTACCTCTCGCAGAGCGCCCGTTCGTTGCGAGAGAATCGCTCCGACGAACTGACATTGACGCTCGGCGTCACCGGTCCCCCGTCGCTCGCGCGCTTCACGCAGCGTATCGCCCACAACGCCGCTCCGTCGTTCAACCGGCCAACGGACTGGAGTCGCGAGGTGGAATTCGAGCCTGGAGTGATCGTTCGCTACGAGCAACGCCGCCGCGCCAGCGCCGACATCGGCGCTTTCGGGGCCGACATCGTGCCGCGCGTCGGCGCGTCGATCGGAAACGTCCTCACCGCGGCGGAAGTGGGTCTCGAGCTACGAAGCGGGTGGCGATTGCCACACCCGTGGCTACCAGAGACCGGGGTTGCGTCGCTCGCGTTCGTCGCCGGGATTACTGGCCAAGCTGTAGCGCGCAACCTGTTTCTCGACGGCAACACGTTTCAGCGCGGTACGCACGTGGGGCACGAACCGTTCGTCGGATCCGGAGAACTTGGCCTCGAGCTCCGCTATCACGCACTCCGTATCGCCTACCGTGCGGTGAGTGACACACGCGCCTATGCCGCGGGACCAAAATGGCATCCGTGGGCATCGATGGTCGCTGGCATCACCTTCGATCGATGATCGTGATTCGAATCAGCCGGTCGAGCTTGGGAAACTCACGATCGAGGTAGGCATTTCCGCCCGAGAACAGCGGAGCTTGTTTTCCTGCTCTCACGCCGCCGCCTGAATTCTCACCGTAGCCGGAATACAGCCGGTCGACGACCGCCATTCCCTCGACCACGCGGCCGATCGGTGCGAACCCTTGCACGTCCAGGCGCGCGTTGTCGACTAATGAGATGTAGAGTTGCGTCGTGCGCGAGTTCGGCCCCGTCATCGCGAACCCGATCGTCCCACGCGCGTTGCTGTGCCTGACTGCCTCATCAGGGAACGCACGGTTTCGCCAGACGGCCGCAATCTCCGGCTCGGCGGGAATTCCGAACTGGGCGATGAACTGCGGCACCACGCGAAAGAATCGGGAGTCGTCGAAGAATCCGGCGCGCGCGAGATTGTAGAATCGGTCGGCGCCGCGCGGCGCCCAATCTCGCTCGATTGCCAGCGCGAATGTCCCTTGGCTCGTCTCTACGCGCGCGTCGAACGCACTCGGCGCGCGCGTATCCCAAAACAACGAGCTCGGGTCGAGCAACACCGATCGACGCTGATCGGACGAGAGCGACGCGCCGCGACCGTGAGCACACGATAACGCCAGAGCCATGATCGCCGCGACAGCGAGCGTCGTGCGCGAAGTGGTCATCCTGAGCGAAGCGAAGGATCTGCGGTTAGCTCCATTGTGCTTCCAAAAACTGCCCGCTTGTGACGCGGCGCGCTAGACGATGCCACACTCGCGCGCGATGTTAGCGTCATGCGAATCCACAACATCTGCGCTGTCTTCTGTCTCGTCGTCGGTGCGTCCGCCGCCCACGCCCAAACCAACGCACTCCGCTTCGGCGCGGTTGTCGACGGAACCGGACGCGTCATCGCCAATGGCATCGTCATCGTGGATGGCGACAAGGTCACGCGTGTGCTCGGCGCGCGTGACGCGCTCCCACCCGGCGCACACGTGACGGATCTGACTCGCTACACGGCGATTCCCGGAATGATCGATGTGCACACGCACATGACCTACTACTGGGATCCCAGATCGGGCGCCGATCCGTGGCGTCAACCTCCGCGACCGCCGGAGCAAACGGTGCAGCTGGCGAAAGCGAACGCGATGAAGACGCTCGAGGCCGGCGTCACGACCGTGCGCGACCTCGGCGCGTCGAACTACACCGACATCGCGTTGCGCGACTCGATCAACACGGCGGGATGGATCGGCCCGCGCATGTTCGTCGCCGGATCCGGATTGCAACGCGCACGGCCGCCCTTCCGCCCCAACACGGACACGATGCACACCGCTCGCGGCCGCGTGTACAACATTTCACAGATTCCCGACGCCGTGAAGCAACAGGTCGACGCCGGTGCCGACTACATCAAGATGTACGGCTCGACCGGAAGCGGCGCCGACGTGACGGGCAACGAGACGTTCACGTTCGACGAGATGAAAGCGGCCGTCGACGCCGCGCATCAGTATGGAAAGCGCATTGCGATCCACTCATACGGTCCTGACGGCGGACGCGACGCCGTCCGCGCCGGAGCGAATACGCTCGAGCACGCGATCGATCTCGACGACGCAACGCTCGCCGACATGGCGAAGCGCGGCACGTTCTATGTGCCGACGATCGACCACAATCGCTACTACGCCGAGTACGCGAAGGATTTTCACTACACGCCGGAGCAGGTCGCCGCGCTCGATTCGTTCCGTCTTCGGAACTTCGAGACGGCGCGGCGCGCCTTCACAGCGGGTGTGAAGCTCGGCATGGGCTCCGACGCCGTGTTCCACATGTTCGGCCAGAACGCGCACGAGCTCGGGTGGTTCGTCAAACTTGGAATGACGCCCGCCCAGGCGCTCGCCACCGCGACGACCAATGGCGCGGCGATCCTCGGCATGGACAAGGCGCTTGGCGCAATCGCGCCCGGATATTTCGCCGACATCGTCGCCGTCGAGGGGAATCCCTTGACCGACATCAACGTCGTGCTAAACAACGTCAAATGGGTGATGAAGGGCGGCACCATCGTCGTCGACAAGACGCGGTAGACAGTCTCATTCTGAGCGAAGCGCTCTGTCATCCTGAGCGAAGCGAAGGATCTGCTGTTCACGCTTGAACAGCAGATCCTTCGTCGCTTCGCTCCTCAGGACGACACGAGCGAGCTTCGCTCAGAATGACAAACGCTTAGTGGATCGGAATCTCCACCATCAACTGATGCACGTGTGATGTCCCGCCATTCACGGCCATCGGCGACACCGACGCCGCGATGACCGACGGCGCTGAGGGCGCTGTGATATTGACCTTGTCCCCCATGCTGATGTCGATACAGGCACTCGGGCCGCACGTGCGCCGATAGAGGTACTGCACCGTGAAGTCCTTGGACCGCCAATGCAAGCCGAGCGTGGGCGTCCACTCGGTCCAGCCCTGGTCTTGAACGCGGTCCGATTGCTGGATCTTGTTCGTCTGATGCAAGCGATAGTTGATCGACGACACCCCCATGCCAAGCTGAAACCCCCACGCGCTGGCGGAGTCGGGCGACACGATGTAGTCGTGGCCGACGCCGATGCGAATCTTCCGATTCGCGAAGGTGAAATGGTTCAGCACCGTCTTGTCGCCTGCGTGCAGCACGCCGCCGGCGACCGTCGTGTCGCTCGCCGCCGTTCCCCACGTATCGCTGAACATCGGCTCTTCGATCACATCAAATCCGAACGAAGTCGTGCCGACAATGCGCGACGCGCCCATCCCGACGTTGAACCCGTACGTTGTCCCGGGATCGCGCGGGATATTCTGAATTTGATAATTCGGAATCTTCGGGTGCGACAAACGATTCGCGGTCGCCAACAGACCGACGCGCCACCCATCGTCGCCGACCGGCTGCACGTACTGCGTGTGCGCGCCCCAGATCGTCGTCTGGTCGACGTTGTGTTCCGACCGCGTCGTCGTCACCGGCGCGCCAGAGATCCAGTTCGTCGTCGTGAAGTGGACGTCGTGAGTCATGTGCGTGCGGTTGTTGAGGACGAGCACCTCCAGCCGACGACCGCCCCATTCCTTCATCGTGCCGAGCCGGAAGTCGGACAATGAACCCGATTCCACGAGTCGATCGCTGCCGGCGTACAGCAGGTCCACGCCGTCGATCGAGTTCAGTCCGGCCAAATACGCCGAGCCACCCACCGAGACGCCGCCGGGCAACCGCCGCGCGACGACGAGCGACCCGTATTGGTTCGCCGCCGTCGGCTCACCCAGCCCACTCGTGGGACCGTGATTCAACTTCTGAAGCGCGAATACCGCGGCGCCGGCCCAAGAACCGGTGCTCGCAACGCCGCCCACCGGCAGAGTGCTTCCGCCGCCGTGCCCCGCGCTGATCCCGTGCGAGAATGGCGCGGTGAACATGCGTCCCACGTGAACGTTGGTGGCCTTGGCAGGGTTCGCGAACGGGTCGGCCAACGTGTCGTCGAGCGCGATCGAAACCGCGGCCATGCCGGCCCGCGCTGTGGGAAAGATCGCGAACTGATCGTCCTGGTGAATCGGCACGGTCTTGGGAGTGATCAACTGACCGTGCGCCACGGTGAGCGCGCCAAGCAACATTGGAACGGCCCCAACAATCGTTCGACGCACATCTCGGCGACCTGCGAGTCTGACAAAGAAAGATTGCATGTACCCCTCGGGAGAAATGTGTGAACACCCGGCCGCCTGAGTGCGGGCGGGTGATCCATCATGTGTCTCGCGGGTCCGATTCGCAACAACAACCAGCGCCGGTCTATATTTCGCGCACCACGAGGCGCTGTAACGATGGCAAAAATCACAACTCTGACAATGTGAGATCGTGACGTCACCCGATTCCCGGCCGTTGATTGGCGTCATCATGGGGAGCAGTTCGGACCTCAAATACCTTCAACCGGCCATCGATCTCCTCACCGAGCTCGGCGTTCCACACGAGGCCAGAGTCGTCTCGGCGCATCGCACGCCCGATTGGATGTTCGAGTACGCGTCGACGGCGGAATCGCGGGGCATCGAGGTGATCATCGCGGCGGCAGGCGGCGCGGCCCATTTGCCCGGCATGGTCGCGTCGAAGACCATGGTCCCGGTGCTGGGTGTCCCGGTACCCGCGACCATGCTCAATGGGCTCGACTCACTGCTCTCGATCGTGCAAATGCCCAAAGGTGTCCCCGTCGGCACGCTCGCGATCGGTGAGCCCGGAGCCGTAAACGCCGCGTTGCTGGCCACGGCGATCGTGTCGATTCAGCGCGCCGACGTCCGCGCTCGTTTGCGCGCCTGGCGACAGCGACGGACCGATGACGTGCTCGCCAACACGACGCTTCCCTCGCGGAGCTGATGTCGATCATCCCGCCTGATTCGACAATCGGCATTCTCGGCGGTGGTCAGCTCGGCCGAATGACGGCGATGGCCGCGCGCGCGCTGGGCTATCGAGTCCACGTGCTGGACCCAGATGCCGACTGCGCTGCAAGCGCCGTATCCGATCGCGTCGTCGCCGCGAAGTTCGACGATGCCGACGCGGCCGCCGACCTCGCCTCGCACTGCGATGTCGTGACGCTCGAGATCGAGCAGATCGGCGTCGGGGCGCTGGAGGCGGCGGCGCGCCACGCACCGCTGCGTCCCGGTGCGTCGATTCTGAGCGTCGTTCAAGATCGCGGACGCCAAAAGCGGTGGCTCGCGCAGAATGGCTTTCCGATCGGCGACTACCGTGACGTCGCCAGCGTCGCGGAGCTCGAATCGGCCGCGCGCGAGCTCGGACCGTTGATGCTCAAGGCGTGTCACGGCGGCTACGACGGCCGGAGTCAAAGGCGAGTCGACGACGTCGCGCAGGCAAATGATGCGTGGAGCGCGCTCGGCGGCCGGCCCTCCGTCGCCGAACGGCTGCTCGATCTCGACAGCGAACTGTCGGTGATGGTCGCGCGTCGTCCGAGCGGGGAGACTGCTGTCTATCCGCCGGCGCTCAACGTTCACGAGCGTCAGATCCTCGCGTGGTCGGTTCTTCCAGCGCCGCTCCCCGCTCGCGTCACGCGCGACGCCGAGGCGATCGCCAGAGGAATCGCCGAGTCTTTCGGATTGGAAGGCATTCTGGCTGTTGAGCTGTTCCTGCTGCACGACGGAACGTTGCTCGTCAACGAGCTCGCGCCGCGGCCGCACAACTCGTTTCACGAGACGGAAGTCGCGTGCTCGACGAGCCAATTCGAGCAGCTCGTTCGCGCGATCTGCGATCTTCCACTCGGAGACCCGCGCGCCCTTCGACCTGGCGCGATCTTCAACCTGTTCGGCGAACTTTGGGCAAATGGACCGCCCCGATTCGAGGCGGCTCTCGCGCAGCCCGGCGTTCGATTACATCTCTACGGGAAGCGCGGCGCTCGCACGGGTCGAAAGATGGGACATCTCTCAGCGATCGGTGACACCCCGGACGACGCGCTCGCGCGAGTTCGCGCCGCAGCGATGGCAATCCAGTGACTTCCGGCATACGAGGTTTGCTTGACTAACCAGACGACTGTTCTTTGGCGTGCCGCAATCATTGCAATGGTCGCATTGACCGCGATCACATGTTCGCAGCCGCCGGTCTATACGCCGCCCAGCCCGTCGCCCACGGCGCCCGCCCCTCGACCGGCGACTCCGACCGCGACGGCGGCGCCCCCGGCGGGAACCTCGGCCAGCGCGACGATTCACGATCTTGCCGGCGTTCGCATCGGCACCGCGACTTTCACCGACACCTACGCGGGTGTGCTCGTCGTGGGCACCGCGACGGGGTTGGGCCTCGGAGCGCACGGCATTCATATCCACAGCGCCGGGAAATGCGACCCGCCGTTCGCGTCCGCCGGCGCGCATTTCAATCCGCTGGGCAGACAACATGGATTCGAGAATCCAAATGGGCCGCATTTGGGCGACATGCCCAATATCGATACGCCGGCGGCGGGCGGGCATCGCTTCGAGGTTTTACTCCCCGGCGTGACACTCAAGGGCACGAACCGCCTGCTCGATACCGACGGAGCCGCGATCGTGATCCATTCCGCGCGCGACGACTACAAGACGGATCCGTCGGGCGACTCGGGCTCGCGCATCGCCTGCGGCGTCATCGTCGCGCGCTGAGCGATGGCGATCGCCGAATTCACTCTCGAGCGATACTTCGCCAAGTGGGAGTTCGCCGCACGTTACATACTCGGCGCGTCGGATATCGAGCCCTACGACCTCGACGAGCTTCTCGCCCTCGCCGACGATGACGTGCGGCGACGCTGGGAGTCGCTGACCCTCGGCTACACCGAGTCGCTCGGCTTGCCGGCTTTGCGCGGCGAGATCGCGAAGCTGTATGAACGGATCGGGGCTGATAACGTGATCACCTTCGCCGGCGCGCAAGAGGGCATCTATGTCGCAATGCACGCGCTGCTCCAGGCCGGCGACCACGCAGTTGTCGTCTGGCCATCGTATCAATCGCTGCACGAGGTCGCGCGGTCGATCGGTGCGTCGGTAACACTGATCCCACTCGACCCGCTCGACTGGTCGCTTGACGTCGATGCCGTTGCCGCGGCGATGCGTCCCAATACGCGCGTCATCGTCGCCAACTCTCCGCACAGCCCAACGGGCGCGCAGCTATCGCCGGATCAGCTCACGCAACTCGTCGCAATCGCCGATCGCCATGGCGCACATCTTTTTTCGGACGAGGTCTATCGGCTGTTGGAACACGAGGGCCCGCCGCTTCCGGCCGCGGCGGACTGCTCCGATCGCGCGATCAGCCTCGGCGTGATGTCGAAAGCCTTCGGGCTGGCGGGTCTGCGGATCGGTTGGATCGCGACGCGCGACGGGTCGCTCTTCGCACGACTCTCGTCACTCAAGGATTACACGACGATCTGCAACAGCGCGCCGAGCGAGATCCTGGCGCTCGTTGCGTTGCGGGCGAAGGACCGCGTCCTTGAACGCTCACGCGATGTCGTTCGCTCCAACCTCGGGCTCCTCGACGAATTCTTCGCGCGAAATACCCACACGTTCAGCTGGATTCGACCGCGCGCCGGGAGTGTCTGCTTTCCCGAGTTTCTCCGCGGCGACGTCGACGAATTCGCCGCCACGCTGGTGGAACGCGAAGGCGTGCTCATTGTTCCGGCGTCTCAATTCGGATATCCGGGCAACTACTTTCGCCTCGGATATGGGCGACGCAACATGGGTGAGGCCCTCTCGCGTCTCGAGGCGTTCGCGCATGATCTCTGACCGGCATTCTGTTTGCGCACCGACCCACGCGTGAACGACACCTCGGTTTCCGATCGACCGTCGGACGCGCTGTATCGTCTCGCGGCGGCCGGGCTCGGCGGCGTACTGCTCGGACTGGGCGGCGACCGGCGCGTCCGCACGGCGATGCGTGTTCTCGGCCTGAGCCTGATCGCTTTTGCCGCACAGCCGTTACTCGAGACGCGCGTTCAGACGGCGGGAGACAAGCGACGCCGGATCTCATTCAAGTCAGTCATCGACGTCGGGCGACCTGTCAGCGAGGTCTTCGCGTTCTTCAAGAATTTCGAGAACTTCGCGCGCGTGATGGGCGGCATCCGATCGGTTATCGATTACGAGGATGGTCGCTCGCGTTGGGAGGTCTACACGCCATCGGGCGGCACGATCGCGTGGGATGCCGTCGTAACGAAGTACGTTCCAAATAGCGTGATTGCCTGGGCGAGCGTGCCACGAAGCGCCGTCGATACGACCGGCCTCCTTCGATTCACGCCGCTCCCTGGCGGTTGGACGCGCCTCGAGATCGCGCTCACGTATCGCCCTGCGCGCACAGATCTGAGCGACGCGGTGCACTCACTCCTCGGGCCGCGCCCCAGCCGCCGCCTTCGCGCCGACCTTGAGCACGCACGCGTCTACATCGAGTCGCTGCCGCCAACGACCAGCCAGCAACCGGCACCAAGCAACTAGTGACCAGCTACGACGGATTCGACCCGCCCGCACTCTGTTTGTCGTCCGAGCGATCCGTCGACCTCCGGCCCCACTGCCGGCGATCGCTGATTGGCGTCACCGTCTGATCCTGCGGCGAAGCGGTGTGCACCTCGAATAGTCTGAATGGCGGACGGTCAGGGTAGCTCGCGCGAAGCACCGAGTGCGCGACGTTGTACACGGGAATTCCGCTCTGCGTCTTTCCCTCGGGTTGCCCGCGATGTGCGTGCCCGTGAAACACCGCGGTCACCTCAAATCGCGTGAGCGGATCCTCGAGACGACTCGAGCCCAGAAATGGGAAAATCTCGGGCGACTCTCCCTCGACCGTTCCTCGAATGGGGGCATAGTGCATGAGCGCGATGCGGTGATCCGACTTTAGTCGCGCCAGAGCGGACTCGAGCTTTAGCGCTTCTTGAACCGCCTCGTGGACGAAATCCTTGATGATCTTCTCGCCCCACGGTCCGAGCGCCCCGCGGCCAAAGCCGCCGCAAAATCCTCGGACTCCCGCGAATCCGACGCCGTGAAAATCCCATGTGTCGCCGTCGAGCACATGCACGCCGACGTCGGTCAGGATTTGAGAGATCTCGCGCTCCTGGCCTGACTCGAAGTCGTGGTTCCCTAGCACTCCGACCATGGGGATTTTCACCTGGGCGAGGTCTTTGGCCAGGACCCGCGCTTCCTCCGTCAACCCGTAGTCCGTGAGATCGCCGCAGAACATGAGTAGTTCCGCCGATTCGGCGATTTGGCTGAACAGCGGCTGGAAGCTCCCCTGCGAACTTTTTGAGTAGTGGATGTCGGCGAGTGCCGCCAAGCGAACGACATCTCCTCCAGCGGTCAACGGCATGGGCATTGGGTTCGAGTCCCGGTCGAAAGCCGGTGTTATCTACAGAACGTTTCGGGCCAGAGATTGGTGAATGGGTAAATCGGTTCGAACGACCGGGCGCAACTAGCCCCGGTCTTGCACTCAGAGGGCGAGAAGAGGACTCGACCATAGCCCATGGCCTACCAATCGACCTTCGACCAGCCTGGAAAGGACACGAACGCTTTCTACCGACGGACGCTCCACGTCCTCAGCGACGCGCGGGTTCCGTTCCTGGTCGGAGGTTCACATGCAATCCTCAACTACACCGGCATCGTCCGCGAAACGAAGGATTTCGACGTCTTCATTCGACGCGACGACCTCGAGGCTGCGTTGCAGTCGTTACGCGAGGCGGGATACCACACCGAGATCACGTTTCCGCACTGGCTTGCCAAGGCGAGGCAAGGGAACGACGTCGTCGACCTGGTGTTCAGCTCCGGCAACGGAATCTGCCGCGTCGACGACGAGTGGTTCGCCCACGCCTTCGAAGCCGACGTCCTCGGGATGCCCGTCAAGATCGCGCCGGTCGAGGAATTGTTGTGGCAGAAGGCGTACGTCATGGAGCGCGAGCGCTACGACGGCGCCGACGTCGCGCACATTCTGCGGACCTGCGCCGAATCGCTCGACTGGGACCGCGTGCTCCAACGCTTCGATCCGCATTGGCAGTTGCTTCTCTCGTACCTGGTTCTGTTCGGCTTCATCTATCCATCGGAGCGGCACCGCATTCCGGCGCGCGTGATGACCGAGCTCCAGAATCGCTTGCAGCAGGAGCTGAACAATCCGCCGAGCGAAGACCGCGTCTGTCGTGGAACGCTTACGTCGCGCGCCCAGTACCTGCTGGACATTGGCCGATACGGCTATGAGGACGCGCGACTCATGCCGCGTGGGAACATGAGTCCCGAGGACGCGGTCTACTGGACCTGGGCGATCGAAAATATTCGCTGATCGGATCGGCCGAGTGTCAGTGCGTGCCGTACGACCGCGGCGGCACGGAGTGCAGATAGAGCCAGACGGGGTGCAGTTCCTCGTCGGTCAGTTTGGCGATCGTCTTCCACGGCATCGGGGCGCGAAGCTCACTTCCGTCGGGGCGCTTGCCGGTGCGCATGGTTTGAACAAACTCCGCTTCACTCCATTTCCCCAGGTTGCCACTCGGGGTGAGATTTGCCGCCGGTCCCCATGCGGGATCGCCGGCTTCGATCTTTCCGCCGGAAAGTCCGGGGCCGTGACAAAAACGACAGCCGGAGAGCGTCGCCAAGTACAACCCGTACTCCTTCGTCGGGCCCGCGCTCACCGACATTGGCTTCCCCGCCGAATCGCGCATTCGTTCAGCCGGTAGCATTGGAAGAAGACCCGTCACGAGCAGCACGCGCGGGAGCAGCAATAGGCGCGACGGGGCGAGCACGTTGTTGACGGGCGTTAGGCGCTGCACGTAGGACGCCACAGCCGACAAGTCCGCGTCGCTCATGTACTGATAATCGATCGATGGCATGATGCGCAGCGCTTGGCCGCTTGGCGCGACGCCGTGCCGCACTGCTCGTTCGATCAGCTCCGGCGTCAGCTGAGCGCCGACTCCGCCCTCACCCTTCGTCAAGTTCAGCGCGACCATCCGTCCCATTGGCGCCCGATCAAACATCGCGTTGCCTCGCAGGCCCTCGCCGTGGCAGTCGGCGCAGCCGACCGTCGCCGCGAGATGCGCACCGCGAGCGAGCGTCGCGCTGTCGTCGGACACGACGATGTGTTCATCGGGCACGCTGTACGTTTTTCGAAATCGCATCTCGCTCATCGCGTAGGCTACGCCAATCGCGATGACGATCACCCCAACGAGGGCGCCAAACGCATATCCAATTCGCTTCAGCCAACGCATTCGAAACTCCGGTGTGCGAGACCGAGTAGGGATTCACGGCGGAGGCATTGCACCAACGTCGAATGGATGTCGCCAGCGCCTCTCGGTCCAAACCAATCGCAACCTCGTGACTGTCTGAACCAGCAAGAAGCCCCGTCATCACCCCGAAAAAAGGCTCTCGCGATGCTCGCCTCGAGAAATGCCGTTCGCTGGTCCGTTGTCGTCCTCTCGCTCGCTGCTCCACTGGTCGCCCGTCTCGCCGCGCAAACCGAGCGACGATCCGTCACCGGTGACCGCGTCGCGATCTACAACTTGGCTGGACGTCTCCGCGTCCAGCCCGGCAGCGGGTCGGAGGTCGTGGTCGAGATCACCCGGGGCGGGCACGACGCATCGCAGCTGAAATTGGCGACTGGTATCGTTCGCGGCGCGCAAACGCTGCGCGTCATCTACCCGTCGGACCGCATCGTGTACGGCGACGTTGATCATCGGTCGCACACGACCTTGCGCGTGAACGACGACGGCACGTTCGACGACGGCGACGGGCGCGACTCGTTCGGCCGCCATCGGGTCGAGATCAACGAATCCGGATCAGGGCTCGTCGCCCACGCCGATCTCGTCGTCAGCATTCCGAAAGGTCAGCGCGCCGCGGTGCACCTGGGCGTGGGCGAGGCCACAGTCTCCAACGTCGACGGAGATCTCCGCGTGAGCGTCGGCGCGGGACACCTCACCTCTGAGCACACGCGCGGCTTCCTCGGCCTCGACACCGGCTCTGGCGGTCTCACGCTGACCGACGCGCAGGGCGATATCACGCTCGATACCGGATCGGGCGGCGTCTCCGTGACCGGGGTTCACGGCGGTGCGCTCGACATCGACGCCGGATCGGGATCGGTGCACGGCGCCGACATCGATGTGAAAACACTCAAGCTGGATGTCGGCTCGGGCGGGTTGCGATTGGATCGCGTCAAGGCGCCGCGGGTGGACGTCGACGCCGGCAGCGGCAAGACGCAGCTGGAGCTACTGACGCCGGTCGAGCACCTCAGCGTCGATGCCGGCTCCGGCGGCGTCGAGGTGCGTCTGCCCGGCTCGCAGGGAGCCGAAGTCGACATCGAGACGGGAAGCGGCGGGATCGAGAGTGATTTTTCCGTGCAGACCACGCACATGGAACGACATCACCTGCACGGGAAAATCGGCGATGGGCGCGGAACCATCAAAATCGAAGCAGGCTCCGGCGGCGTGCGACTGATCAAAGGCTGAGATCGAGCAGGCCCGCTTCGCGCGCGCGGTCGGCCAACTCGCCGCGCGACTCGACGCCGAGTTTGACGAAGATGTTCGAGAGGTGTGTGCTCGCCGTGCGCGCCGAAATGCCAAGCATTGTGCCGATTTCCTTGTTCGACCGGCGCGCGGCCACGAGTCGCACGATCTCGAGCTCGCGCCCCGTCAGCCCGGCAATCCCCTGCGTCGTCGAACGCGTCGGCGGTCGGGCACCGAGCTCGCGCAACTGTTCGCGCGTTCCATCGAGCTCGCGCTCCGCGCCGAGATGGGCGAAGACTTCGTGCGCGCCGCGAAGTTCGCGCGTCGCCCCTTCGCGATCACCGGTCTCGGCGAGTGCGCGCGCGAGCTGCCGGCGGAGGCGCGCCGCATCGGGCACAAACGGAATCGCTTCGAGCGCGGCCGTCGCGCCGCGCAACAACGACACGGCGCGCGCGGCGTCACCATGGAGCAGCTCGACGCACGCGTCGCAGGCGTCGGCCCAGGCGAGACCGAGCCGCTGTCCCAGCGCGGTCGACTCGCGACGCATTCGCGTCGCGATGGCGCTCGCGCGATCCATGTCGCTCGCCCACAACGACGCCTCGGCGATTACCGGCATGAGGCGATGAATGGCCCACACGACGTTTCCCGACTGATCCGCGAACCGCAGGCCCTGCTCGCCAACGCGAATCGCCTGCGGATAATCACCGATCGTCAGGTGATACGCCGCGCGACCGATGTGCGCCGGAACGATCGTGTGAACGTCTCTCGCGCGGTTCTTCGAGTCGCTCGCGCCCGATAGGTCCCACGCTTCGTCGACGCACGCCTTGCCGCGTTCGACGTCGCCACGTCCGAGATACAACAACCCGAGCCACACGAGCAATCGCGGCAACAACGTCCGCTGCCCCAGCGATCGCGCCATTTCGATCGTGCGCTCGGCCAGGGCGACGGCGTGGTCCCAGTCGCCCATGCCGGCGGCATACTCGATCTCCACTTCCGCCGTCCACACGCGCAAGAGCGGCGAGCGCAACTCCTCGGCGATGCGTTGCGCGTCGCCAAGGTTCCGCCGCACATCTTCGGCGTTTCCGGTAAGCCCGGCGAGCATCGCCAACGCCCAATGGACCGACCAGGCAACCGTACGCTGGCCTGACGTCTCGGCGATCGCGATCGCCCGACGGCCATGCTCCTGCGCTTTCGCCGCCGGCCCGGTCCAGAGGTACAGCAGCAACAGCGCCCGGTGTACGCGCGCGAGCAACGCGTCATCGTTGAGCTCCGTCGCAACCTCGAGGCCTCGCTCTACGGCGCGACGCGCCTCATCCGACCGACCGATCGCTTGCAAACAACTCGCCTTCGGAATGAGGACGCGTGCCTCGAGTGGGCGATCCCCCGCCTGGCGCGCCGCATCGAGCGCGGCGTCGTAGTGCGACAGTGCCTCCTCGAACGCGCCGCTCCAATAGTGCGCCAGGCCGATACTACGCTGGATCGACGCGACGCGCAGCGGATCGTTCGCGGTCATCGCCGCCCCGAGCGCGCGCTCCCACAACCTGAGCGCGCCCGCATAGTCGCCGAGTCGCTGGCGCACGCGCGCGAGCTCGGTCACGAGCTCATGACTCGTCTCGCTGAAATCCTGTTCGGCGATCGTCAGCGCGGCGTTGAGGTAGTCCGCGGCTTCGCGATTGGCATACTTCGCCGACGCGTCACGACCCGCGGCACGCAGGTATTGAATCGCTTTGGCCGCGAGGCGGCGCGTGTCGCCACGGGCGTAGTGGAAGGCCAACTCGCCCGAATGCGCCATCGCCCGCGGGCCGTGCAGCCGCTCGAGCGCCTCGGCGATCGCGCCGTGAAGCGTCCGCGCGCGCGCCAAGCCGAGCTCCGAATACAACGTCTCCTGAAGCAGCGGATGTGAGAAGTCATATACGATCTCGTCCCCGTCTTGACGTTCCGTCAACACGTCGACGACTCGGAGCTCGTCCACCACGCCGACGAGCGCGCCCTCGTCGAGCGCGCTGGCGGCGGCCAGCTCATCGTGCGTGGCGCGGGTCCCGAGCACCGCGGCGATATCCGCGAGCGAACGTGCGTCAGGCGACAGATCGGCGAGACGCGTCAGCACCGCGTCGCGGATCGTCGCCGGCACGCGCAACTCCTCGACGTCCCATCCGACCCAACCCCCATGCGCTTCGCGAAGCTGACCGGCTTCGACCAACGCCTTGATCGTCTCGTCGATGAAAAATGGGTTTCCGCCGGTCCACCGATGCAGACGTTCCGCGAACGCATTCACGCGGGGCGCGTCGACATCGAATGTGCGCTGGAGCAATTCGCTCGTCGCGTCGACGGAGAATGGGCCGAGACGCAGCCGTTGAGCGTTTCCTAAATTGCGCAACGATTGTTCGGTGGCTCGGAGCGCGGCATTGGCACGATGATCCGGGTCGTTGTGCGTGCCGACGATGAGCACGCGATCACCGGCGATCTGCCGACCCGCGAAGTGCAGCATCTCGAGCGACGCGCTGTCCACCCACTGGAGATTCTCGAGCACGATGAGCAGCGGACGTTTCGCCGAGTACCGCGCGAGAAACTGAGCGAAATTCCAGAGGAGCCGCGCCTTGAGCTCCGCCGGATCTCCCCGTGGCGTCGTCGACGCGCGGGCCGTCGTATCCAATGCCGGGAACAGCTGAACCAAATCCGGAGTCCCGCCGCGCGTGAGCAACGTCAAGACCGACGGTTCGATTGTTCGTATCAGCGGAACCATCGCGTCGGAGAAGACGGCGTACGGAATTCCGGTCTCGACCGGGTAGGCACGGCCGATGGCGACGGTAAAGCCTCGCTCGGCGGCACGATCGGCGACGGTCGTCGCCAGCCGTGTCTTACCTACGCCGCTCTCGCCGACGATGAACACCGTGTGTCCCTCGCCGGCGTCGGCCTCGCTCACGGCGGCCGCGAGCTCCTGGAGCTCGCCGGCGCGCCCGACGAGTGGCGACGGTAGACGACGCGTCATCCCCGACACACTGCGACGCGAAGCCGATGAGCGCGGTGGCATTCGCGAATCTGCTCGACCCGCGGTGGAGCCGCTAGACGAGACCGGTTAGCTCGCCGCTTGGGCCGGAACGCCACCGAAGCGTCGTTCACGAAGCTCGAATTCGCTCAGCGCGGCGAGGAACTCGTGTTCGGTAAACTCCGGCCACATGCAGCGCGTGAAATAGAACTCGGCGTAGGCGCACTCCCAAAGCAGGAAGTCGCTCAAGCGCTGTTCGCCGCCCGTGCGGATCAGCAGATCGACATCGCGAATCGGGAACGGATCGTGATTCACTTGGGCGAGGAGCCGACCGAATCGCTCGCGTGTCATCGGCTCGTTTCCCGCAAGCATCGCCGCCTGCATGATCGACTCGCGAGCGGAATAGTCGATCGCTACGCGGAGGTGAAGGTTGCGTCCGTGCGCCGTCAACGCCTCGGCTTCTTGGATGCCGACGACGAGCGACGCCGGAAGCCGATCACGCCGACCGACGATCGACAAGCGCACGCCATTCTCGAGGCACCGCTTGGATTCCGTGAGCAACGACCGGCGAAGCAAGCGCATGAGAGCGCCGACCTCGGGAGTCGGCCGACTCCAGTTGTCCGACGAGAACGCATACAGCGTGACGGTCGATACGCTGGCTCTGGTCGCAGCCTCGACGATCTTTCTCGCCGTTCTGACACCGGCGCGATGGCCGGCCGTTCGAGGAAGTCCACGGGCGGCGGCCCAGCGCCCGTTGCCGTCCATGATGATGCCGACGTGGGTCCCGTTGTATGATGGCGGAGCGACGATCGTTCGTTTCATATGTAAATAGACGAGAACAGGACGCGCGGGTTACCGCTCGCGCGTCGCGCGAATGAGCGCTTCCATATGGTCGAGATAGCGTTCGAGCGCGCGCCGCCCACTCGGAGTGATGGCGTACTCGGTCTTCGGAACGCGCCCCTCGAAGGATTTCGTGCAGGCGATGTAATTGGCTTCCTCGAGCTTGCGCGCGTGGACGCTCAGGTTCCCGTCGGTCGTCTGCATGAGCTTCTTCAAGTCGTTGAAGCTCAACGACTCGTTGACGGCAAGCGCGCTGAGAATTCCCAGACGCAAGCGCTCATGGATCAACCGGTCGAACGCGAGCGGCCCTTCAACTGGAGCTCGGCCGCGCACGGTGCGCAGCTCTCCGGCATTGTCCTTGGCCTGCTGGTCGGCGCGACGTCCCCGTTGCGGTTTAGCCACCATGCCTCCGCGCAATCCACAGTCCGAACGTGATATGCAACCCGCCAAACCCGGCGATGAGGAGCCATGTCGTCCAGGTCGCCGGCGCGACGAGCGCGATGGCGCCGAGCGTCATGAACGCGGCGCCCATGACGGGAACGCTACGAACCGAGTATGTGCCCGCGCTCACCACGGCCGCACCGTACAGGAGCATCCAAATCCCCGGCAAGGAAGCGTACTCTCCGTGTCGTACGAACACCGCCGTGAGAACGGCGCCGGCGATCATTGGAGGAGAGAAGCTCAATACGAGTTTTCTCAACGGGCCGGACAGGAGCGGCATGTTCGCGCCGTGCGCCTTGAGCGCCATCGACGAGACCGAGATCCCAGCGGCGATTCCTCCTTCGGCGAGCCACGTCGCGACCCACGCCCACGGCAGCGTCTGTCGCGCCGCCACGAGCGCCGCGACGATCGCCGTCACTCCGATGACTACTTCGCCCCACCCCGAGACTGCGGTGAAGGTCGCGGCCCGTTCCATCATGCCGCGGATGTAGCGCAGGTTGTCCATCGCCCGCGCTTGCATCTCTGGGGAGTCGGAGCGCGAGGGGCGGAGTGGAGTCACGGGAGCCATGGGGCGTAGCTTAATTCGCGGCGCCATTCATAGCAAGTACTTTGCATTGCAAAGGAGCCCTACGGTTGGGCCGGCGGATCGCTCGCCGGAAAGCTCTCCTCGGACGCCTCGTCGACGCGCTCGTCGGCAGTCATTCCGCCTCCATCCCGCCCCCGCGGCACTTCCTTGTGCTCATGCTCCCCTTCCGCAATCCGCTCGCCCTGGTTCCGGCCTTCGCGGCCCCCCGTCGAATCGCCGGAGCCCGCTTCGCCCGAATCGATATTGTGCTGGTTTGGTCGGTTGCCGCCCATGATTGCCTCTCAGTGTAGGACGACGATCAGTGCTCTCACGAACCATGCCGGTTGCTTCAACGCGCCGTAACCCGGTACTTCTCGAGCACCGCGCGAACCTTGTCGAGCGGGATCGCTTCGATCGTGCGTCGATTGGCGGTCGTTGTCGTCGCTTGAAATAGCGAGTTGTAGATTGCTTCTTCTGTCGCCTCGACCGTGGCCTCGAACAGTCCCGACATTTGTTCGTTGGCCAACTCCTCGGTGGTCAACCGCGTCGCGTTGAACGCTCGACGAACCTTTTCGTTCGTCGAGAACGCGATGACGTAATCGCCCGAGCCGTTTGCCGCCGACGACCCGGTGCGCGCGAGTCCCATGATCGCGCGAGCGGCGAGTCGCTCGAGGTTTCGGTCGGAGAGTGGCGCATCGGTGGCGACAACCATGACGCACGATCCGTCGCCGCGCTCGCCGGGCGATTCCGCTTCGCGCTTGAACGCGAATTGGCCCAACTCCTTTCCGACCGGCGCCCCAAGCACCTGTAGAATTCCGCCGAAGTTCGTTTGCACGAGCACACCGACGGTCCACCCGCCAAGGCCTGAGGGAAGCACGCGCGACGCCGTACCGATCCCACCCTTCCATCCGAACGCAACGGTCCCGGTCCCCGCCCCAACACTGCCCTCCGCGACCGGTCCCGCCGCCGCCGACGTTAACGCGGCGCGAACGTGCTCGGGCCGGATCGGCCTCGCGCGAATGTCGTTTAGAGTTCCATCATTCGTCTCGGCAACGACCGGGTTGATCGACCGAACGTTCGCCATGCCCGGTTGCTCGAGCATCCAACCGACCATCGCGTCGGCGACCTTCCATACGCAGAGCGTGCACGTGAGCAGCAACGGCGTTTCCAATTCGCCGAGCTCACGAAGCTGCGTGACGCCCGTGATCTTGCCGAAGCCATTCCCGACGCGAAGCGCCGCTGGCACGCGATCGGTGAACAGGTTCCCGCCGTGAGGAAGGATCGCCGTCACTCCGGTTCGCACTGAATCGCCCTCGACGATCGTCGTCTGGCCGACGCGCACGCCGGCCACGTCAGTAATGGCGTTCAACGGTCCGGGCGCAAACACGCCGGGCTTGACGCCAAGGTCTCGCGCCCGCACGCGTTGCGCCTGAAGCGCCGGAGAAACAGCGGTCATGGTCACGATCGCGATGGCGAATGATGTACCGAGGTGCATGGTGCCTGGGTGAAAGACTTTATGACCGTACGGCGGACGAGGTCAATCGGCAACCGTCAATCCGACACCGTCCAGCGTATGTGCCTTCTGCCACCTCAGCCTGACTGGTATCTTGGCCATGTGCCTCTCCTTCCCCTGTACGGCCACGGCGCTCTGCGCAAGCGCTTCAAGAGTGCGCTTGGTCGAAACACGCTACCGGCGAGTCTCCTGCTCCAAGGGCCGCGCGGCGTCGGCAAACAACAGCTGGCGCTTTGGCTCGCGCGACTGCTCATGTGCGAGAGCGCCGATCGAAGCGTGGCGCCGTGCGGCGTTTGTAAGCCATGTCGGATGGCGAATGAGCTTCACCTGCCAGACTTGCATTGGTTCTTCCCGCGCCCGCGACTCAAGGACGCCGACCCCGATCCTGAGGACGTGCAGGAAGACATTGCCGAGGGAATCGCCGAGCGTCTGCAGAATGGCGGTGTTTACGAGCCACCAGGCGGCGATGAAGCGATCTATGTCGCTACGGTTCGAACGATTGTGCACATGGCCGCGCTCGCGCCCGCCATGGGTCGTCGAAAGGTGTTCGTGATCGGTGACGCCGAACGGATGGTAGCCCAGGAGGGCTCCGACCAGGCGGCTAACGCGTTCCTCAAGCTCCTCGAAGAACCGCCAGCGAACACCGTCATCATACTCACATCGAGCGAACCCGGCGCCCTCCTGCCCACGATTCGCTCGCGCGTGGTCGCGGTGCGGGTAGCACCCCTGTCACTCGAAGACGTCCGCGCATTCCTCGCGGATCCGACGGTCGCTAGCCGACTAGATCTCGCGGATCAGGACACGTCGGAATTGTTGGACTTGGCCGCCGGAGCCCCCGGCCGACTCATCGCTCGCGACGCGTGGACATCGGCGCTCGGCCAGGCACGTCGATTACTCGACGCGGCAGCGTCACCCGATCGGGGAACACAGATGCGGGTGGCGTTGGCCCAAGGGTCCACTGGTGCCAGAGGCAAGTTCAGCGACACGCTCGACGCACTGACAGTTCTCGTGCACGAGCGCTCGCGTGCGGCCGCCCGGAACACCGACGACTCGTCGGCACTTGGAGCCGCCAAGGCCATGGACGCAATCGAGCGGGCGAAAGAGCTCGCCGGCGGAAACGTCAGCCCGCAGCTGGTCGCCGCGTCCTTGCTCCAGGAAATCTCGCCCCTCATTCGATGACGGACGAGCTCACGCACGTCGGGGAATCTGGCGAGGCGCGAATGGTCGACGTGTCGTCAAAGCCCGAGAGCCAACGCGTGGCCCGGGCATCGGGCCTCATCCGAATGCTCCCCGCGACGCTCAGCGCGATCGTCGGCGCCGAGGTAAAGAAGGGCGACGTCTTGGGCGTGGCGCGGATCGCCGGGGTCATGGCAGCCAAGAAGACGGCCGATTTGATCCCACTCTGTCACCCGCTCAAGCTCGACGACATCCAAATCGCCTTGGAACCGGACGAGTCGCTTCCAGGGATCCGAGCCGAGGCGACGGTAAAGACAACAGGACGAACCGGAGTGGAAATGGAGGCGATGACGGCGGTCTCCGTCGCGTTGCTCACGGTCTACGACATGGCGAAAGCGCTCGATCGCGAAATGCAAATCTCCGATATATCGCTAGTGGCGAAGTCAGGTGGAGTTGGCGGGGATTATGCAAGAGTTGATGGAGGGAGCTCAGGCGCTTATCGTGGTTCCAGCAGTACGAAGTAGTACGAGCTGGACCGTAGTTAACCTGTTGCCAACTAAAAACTTATGCGCAACCTACGTGGGACGTACGTCCACCGGGGTGACGCGGCAAGGCGCCGAAGACGCTTCAAGCAGCTGGTCTTCGGAGCCAGTTCCATCGTTGTGACGATGATTGTCATTGCGAGCCGCAGAACCGCCACGGCGAACGCCGAGCCTGCGGTGACTGGGGACCGAGCATCGATCTTTTCGCTCGGCGAATCCCGGAAGCTGCGCCAGGAGCTCGAGTCAGCAAGAGGGGAACTGACCTTGGCTCGCGCTCAGTTCGAGCGGGCCAACAAGATCATTCAGTTTTCGACCAAGTACGGCGTTACGGCAGGTATGGCCGGGAAGGTGTTCGACGCATCGCTTCGTGAAGGCATCGACCCGGAGCTCGCATTCAGGCTCGTTCGCCTAGAGAGCGAGTTCAATGAGCACGCGATCAGCAAAGTGGGTGCAGTTGGGCTGACGCAGCTCATGCCGAGTACCGCCCGTCTATATCAGAAGGGCGTGACGCGCGAGCAGTTGTTCAATGGTGAGACGAACCTGCGAGTCGGGTTTCGCTATTTGCGGACCCTGCTCGACATGTACAAGGGGAACGTCAACCTTGCGCTGCTGGCGTACAATCGAGGTGAGGACGCCGTTTGGCGGGATGTACGCGCCGGGGTAAACCCGGGGAACGGGTACGACCGCTCGGTGATGGGGAATTACAAGGGTAAGGGCTTGATGCAGTGATTCTTGTTCTTACTGCAGGCGGCTAAGACTAGTGGGCGCTGCGCTTCGCGGCGCCCACTTTCTTTTTGGTCGTGACTTTGGCCGCAGCCGACGACCTCATGGCCGAACCCTTTTTCGCGACGCTGTGTGACGCACCGGCCTTCACGACCAGGCTCTGTCCCGGGAAAATCAACGCGCGCTTGAGACCGTTGGCGCGCATCAGCGCCGCCGTTGTCGTGTGATACTTCTTCGCGATGGCACCGAGCGTTTCACCCGACCTCACGACATGCATCGTCGAGTGATAGCTCCCATATCGTTCGATGTCCGGATCCGGAACGGCGACGGCGGCGGCAACGACCGCCGGGGTTGGAACCAGGACCGTCTGTCCCGGCGCCAGGTTGCCGCTCTTCAGGCGCTTGAGCTTGGGATTATAGACGGCGATCTGACGTGCCGCGATACCCGCCTTTCTGGCGATCGATTCGCTGCTCTCGCCCTTCTTCGACACGACGGTCGACAATGCCTTCCGCTCACTGCTAGGCAGCGCACCGAGCGAATCGCTGAACCCGTCGGCAGCTCCCACGGGAAGTCGAACGAAGAACGAATCCTTCGGAGGCGTCATTCCGCGGAGCACCTGCGGATTGAGTTCCTGCACCCGAGCCACGGTGACGTTGGCCGCGCGTGCGATCGCGGCGATCGGTGTAGCCGGACCTACGCGCACCGAATCGTAGGCGAATGGCGGCAGCGCCGTGAGCTTCATCCCGTAGCGTTCCGGCTCCTTCGCGATGAGCGCCGCGGCAATGAGTTGCGGGACATACTCTCGCGTCTCGTTGCGGAGATAGTCCTTTCCCGCGAGCGCGAAGAACAGGTCATCGCCCGTTGTTCCCTCGAGGTCATCGGCGTATCGAGTGAGCCCGCGCGCTACGCGGCCGGGTCCACCGTTGTACGCCGCCGCGGCCAAATACAGGGAGCCGAATTGCTCCTTCAATCCCTTGATGAATCGCACGGCGGCGCCTGTCGACTTGATCGGATCGCGTCGCTCGTCGACCCACCAGTCGACGCGCATTCCCATGTCGCGAGCGGTCGACGTCATGAACTGCCACATGCCCACCGCCGCGGCGCGCGAGTACGCGTTCGGGTCGAAGCCGCTCTCGATCAACGCCAGGTAGTACATGTCTTCGGGAAGACCGCCCTCGCGCATCTTGGCGCGAATCATCGGCTCGTAGCGGGTCCCGCGCTCGAGGCGGGACTCGATGTGGTCCTTTGCCGGACCGGTGAACAGCCGCACGTAGTGTTCAACCCGTGCGGTCGACTGGTACGAACGAACCTCGATGTCCCACGACGGACCGGCAGCGGCCGAGTCGACGTTCGTGGCTATCTCCGCGACGATAGTGTCGCCGAAAACGTCCGCGGCGCGGCGCGTCACGTCCTTCGCGCTTACAAGGATTGTATCTGTGGCGACATTCGCCGGAGCGGCAGCAGCGCTCCCGACAGAGGGCACGGGAGTCGGCTGAGAAGCTGATGCGCCCTGCACCATCGGTTTGTTCGGAGCAGCCGCGGTCGTCGCCGTAGGTTCCGGGTTCGGTGTGGGCCGACCCGAGTGAGAACAGCCGGCCGACAGAACCGCGGTCGCCAGGAAAGGCAAGATGAACTTCGACAATTCTACGCTCCCGATTCTGATGCGGCGTGCCAAGCCTTCACTCAACGAACGCGGCCGCCAGAGGACGCCTCCAGCCGCCGCGAGTGTTCTCAACCGTTCGCTCTCGAGCGCGGCCTACCGCATCGAGAGATAATTGCCTAGTACTCGGTTCGTTGCGTTGAGCACGGCCATCGCTGCACCGCGGCGTGTGTCTGTCTCGGCCAGATAACATCCGACGAGCCGGGTGAGCCGCGCGTCTTCGCGCACCGACACCGAGACGATGAGCAGATTCGCGTCGAACGCGCGAATGTGCTTGACTCCCAACAATTCCAAGTGCACCGCACCCTTGGCGAAATCCTCGAGCGCGCGAAGGGCCGCTTCGGCGGCAACACGAAAATCGCCCAACGGACTGGATTGTCCCGTCGAGCGACCGACATACGTAACGTTGTCCCACTCCAGCGCGACCTCGGCGGAGCATTGGCCGTTGGGTGTCCGCGCGAAGCTGAAGTCGGCGAACCTGACGCGTTCGCGACGGGAGCTGACCGGGATCACCCCCGCATCGTCTTCTGGGCGTTGTTGATTCGAAAACGACATTGGTGGTTAGCCTCTAACTGACCCGGTCCCAGGAGCTTGGTGGCTCATCTGGTAAACGAGCGGATAATGCCGAAGGCAACAGGAAAACGCTTGTAACGGCGATCACGGCAATCCATATTCGCCTCATGCTCGGGTTTTCGGTACCCGTCTCCATATATATCTCGCTCATACTCGCCCCACATGGTGTGCCGTCGAGCATGAGCACTCGGTCGGACTCGCTTAAGTCCATGATCGAGCGACGGATAGGCGTGGTTCCAGGAGCGGTTGTCGGCGTCGCGTTCCACGACCTGAGCGCGACCGATACACTCTTCGTCAACGCCGACGACAGCTTCCACGCCGCCAGCACGATGAAAGTGCCGGTCATGATCGAGCTCTTTCGCCGGATCGACGCCAAGGCTCTAAGCCTCGATCAGGGAATCCTGCTCGTCAATCAGTTTAGTTCTATTGTCGACGGCTCCCCGTACAGTCTTGACGCCGGAGACGACTCGGATAGCTCGGCCTACGCGGCCGTCGGCACGCGGGTCCCCGTCCGCGGGCTGATCGATCGCATGATTACACGGTCGAGCAACTTAGCGACGAACGCTCTGATCGAGTTGGTCCGCGCAGATCACGCGAACGTAACGGCGCATGAGCTCGGCGCTAAGAATATTCGCGTGCTGCGCGGTGTCGAAGACAACAAAGCGTTTCGCGCCGGATTGAACAACACCACAACGGCGCGCGATCTGGCCGTTCTCCTGGAAGCGATCGAGTCGGGTCGCGCGGCGTCCCGCTCGAGCTGCGACGCGATGCGAGACATTCTGCTTCGACAGGAATTCAGCGCCGAGATTCCAGCCGGGCTGCCACCGGGCACGAAGGTCGCGCACAAAACGGGATGGATCACGGGCGTGTTGCATGACGCCGCGATCATCTATCCGCGCGATCGGAAACCGTATGTGCTGGTGGTGCTGACGCGCGGTATCCTCGACGAAAAGATCGCTCGGCAACTGATCGTGGATATCTCGCGTCTCGTCTACAACCACGCGGTCGCGGACCGCGTCGCGTCGATTCCGTGATCGTCGCGATCGGTACGGATCACGCCGGTTTCATTCTCCAGCCGACAGTTCTCGACGCGGTTCGCGCCGCAGGACATGAGGCGCTGGACTGCGGCGCGTTCGAGATGGTTCCCGGCGACGACTATCCCGACTTCGCCGAGCGCGTAGCCCGCGCCATTCTCGACGGTCGCGCCGAGCGCGGCGTACTGCTCTGTGGCAGCGGCGTCGGAGCCTCGGTTGCGGCGAACAAATTCGTCGGCATTCGTTCCGCGCTCTGTCACGATACGTTCTCGGCGCATCAAGGTGTCGAGGATGACGCGATGAACGTGCTCACACTGGGTGCGCGTGTGGTTGGACCGTCGCTTGCGGCAGAGCTGGTCGGCGCGTTTCTCAGAGCGCAATTCTCCGGTGCCGAGCGGCACCAGAGGCGCTTGGACAAGATCAAGGCGTTCGAAGCGCGGAAACTGTGACGAGCGGATTGGCGTCGCCCAGTGCGTGACAACACAGCGATTCGCGCCCGCGTACTGAATATTGTCCTGTTCGGAGATCGAACCTGCCGGAACCAGCGAGCATCGATTCGACAAGCGCCGCGGACGCGCCTCTGCCGGTCGCGCCGACGCTGGGTAGGTGGTGGTGGGCACCGTCGGCGTTCGTCATCCTGTCGCTTTTGGCGCTGCTCGTCGCGCCGATCGTTATCGACGAGCGTGTTCGCGGATTGCGCGCGCGATACCTCGACGGAAGTGAACGCGGGCGCGTGCTGATCAACGATCTCGAAGCTTCGTTCGCGACTCTGCTTCTACTGGGAACTCAGCCACACGCGCCGACCGACAAGACCGTACTGGCGACTCGCGCACAGCTCGAAGATGACGAGGCGGGCCTTCGTGCCGCGACGCGAGATCTCGGGCCGACGGCCGTCTCTCGCCTCGCCGAGCTGAGCGACCGGCTGCATTCTTGGGACGCCTCGCCTCGCGATGGAGGCAACGCATCAGCGAACGACGGCCTCAGCCTGCTCGCTACAGCCGAACAGCTCGACAGCGAACTCGAAACGATTTCGAACAAACAGCGCCTCGAGATTCAGCATCTCGCGCAGCTCAACGTCGTGTCCGCCGCGATCCTCGCACCCATCGCGCTGATGGCGATGGCGATCGTCCTGTGGTCGGGACGGCGCGTGCTGAGGTTCGCGCGAGTCGCCGAACGCGAACGAGCGCAGGTGGTGCGCGCGTCGGAAGCGCGTAGCGCGCTGCTGCGCGGCGTGACGCACGATGTGAAGAATCCACTCGGCGCCGCTGCCGGATACGCGCAGCTGCTCGAGGAGTCGGTCGTCGGTCCGCTCTCGGATCCACAGCTCGGGATGGTGCGGCGCATTCACCGTCTCGTTCGCATGTCGGTGCAGACCGTGACCGATCTCCTCGAGTTGGCACGCGCCGACGGCGGTGACCTTCAACTCGAGTATGCGGATGTCGATCTCGCGTCGATCGTCGCCGACGTGGTGGAGGATCATCGCGGCCTGGCGCAGGAACATGGCCTTACGGTCCACGCGACGGCGGATCCAACGCCGCTCGTCACCGATCCGCTACGCGTTCAGCAGGTGCTCGCCAATTTGTTGACGAACGCGATCAAGTACACACCTCGCGGCGGAACAATCGGGGTGCGCATCGTCAGAGATAACCGAGGCCAATCGCGCCCGGATCGGGTCGGCGTCGAAGTGCGAGATACTGGACCCGGAATCGCGCCGGAGCTTCGCGCGCGTGTATTCGAGGAGTTCTTTCGCGTGCGCGCATCGGGAGTCGGAACGAACGGCAACGGCTTGGGGCTCGCTATCAGCCTGCGCATCGCGCGGCTTCTCGGCGGCGATGTCACTTATTCTGACAACGACGGCGGTGGCTCCGTCTTCACTCTTTGGCTCCACCAGTCGAAGAAGCCGGTGTAGATTGAGCAACCCTGCCTCCTTCACATGGCGAACGATCCAATTCCGCTTCTCGCAGATCTTCGCGCGCTCGCGACGCGCGGGCTCGCCGACGCGCTCGGCATCGAGGTGCTCGAGCTCACGCCCACGCGCGTCGTAGCCACGATGCCGGTGGACGAGCGCACGCGGCAGCCGTTTGGAATTCTGCACGGCGGCGCGTCGGTTGCGCTCGCGGAAACCGTCGCGTCGCTCGGCTCGACGGCCAATGTCGATCGCGATGGCTTCGCGGCCGTGGGGCTCGAGATCAACGCCAACCATCTGCGCGCCAAGCGCGATGGAACCATCACGGCGACAGCGACGCCCGTCCACCTCGGGCGAACAACGCATGTCTGGGACGTGCGCATCATCGACGAAGATGCGCGTCCCGTGTGCATCTCGCGCTGCACGATCGCGATTCGGCCGCGCGCGTAACGTCCTGCGCGGTGTCGGATTCGTCATTGCAATGCCGACCTCGGATCGACAGTCGTTGCGCGCCACGCCGGTAGATAGGCCGCGGCGGTCGCAACGACCGCCATGACGAGCGCCGCCCCAAGCAACACCGCGGGCTCGAGCGGCTTCACATGAAAGAGCTGCGAGGCGATGAAGCGCGACGCGAGAGCGGCGCCGGCGAGCCCGATCACGAGCCCGATCGCGGTCACGACGAGTCCCTGACGCAGCACCATGCGCCGAATTGCCGCCGCTTGCGCGCCGAGTGCCATTCGAATTCCGAATTCGCGCGTGCGCAGCTTCACGCCGTAGGAGAGCACGCCGAACAGTCCGAGCGCCGATAGACCCAGGGCAATCGCGGCGAAACTCGTGAGCAACCGCAGGATGAACACGCGTTGCGCGGTGCCGCGCCCGATCACATCGGCGAGCGGCGCCGGATGATAGAACACCAACTGCGGGTCGAGCGTCGCAATCGCGCCGCGCACGGCGGCTTCGATCGATTCCGGTGAACCTGTCGTGGCAACGACTTGCGACAGCGCCCAGTTTCTGTCGCCCGCATACTGCGTGTGCGCGTGATAGATGTAGTAGTCTGTCGCGCCTTCCGCATTGAGCGAGACGTCGCTCACGACCCCGATGATGGCGTAGTCGCGCCCGCCCGTGTTCAAGCGTTGCGCGATCGGATCGACGCCGGGGTAGAACTCGTCCGCGAACGTCTTGCTTACGACCACTCGCCCCGGAGCCGCGGCGTCATCGCCGGCGTCGAACAATCGACCGCGGAGAAGACGAATCCCCACCGCGCGAAAGTAATCGCCGGAGACGACGCGATTCTCGACACCGCCACGCCCGCCGTGTCGTGGATCGTTCGCCAACGGCCCACTGAGGATGGTGGTGCCCCACTGGTTGTACGGACCGGTCGCCGGAAGCTTCGAGATCCCTCCCGCCGCTCGCACACCGGGAAGCTGCTCGATTCGACGCGCGACTTCCTCGTACGCTCTCGCGCGCGCCGTCGAATCGTATCGCGCATCTGGTAGATGCAGCTCGAACGCCAGCACGTTGGCCGGCACGACACCGAGGTCGATCTCGCCGAGATGACGGACGCTGGCGATGAGCATTCCTGAACACGCGAGGAGCACGAATGCAAGCGCAACCTGCGCCACGACGAGCGTCGAGCGAAGCCGCCCGTGCGCGACGTCGCTCGTGCCCGCGCGCGATTCGCCGCGCAGCGTTTCATTTGGATCGACGCGACCGGCTCGAAGCGCCGGCAACAATCCGAATCCGATCGCGCTCAGCGTGGCTACGCCGAGCGAGAAGATCAGCACGCGTGGCTCGAGCGAAAGGTGGGCGAGTCGCGGAATCGCGCCGCCGGCGAGGATGACGATCGCCGACATCGCCGCGCGCGCGACGATGAGCGCCGCGAGATCCCCAGCAATGGCCAACACCACGCTCTCGACGAACAGCTGCCGCACGAGTCGAGTTCGCTCCGCACCGAGCGCGGCGCGCAACGCGAACTCACGCTCGCGCTCCGAGCCGCGCACGAGCAGCAGGTTGGCCAGATTCACACAGACGAGAACGAGCACCACGATCGCCGCGCCGAGCATCAGCTCCAATGCTCGACTCGACCCACCGACGATGTCTTCTTTGAGTGGGTACAGTCTAGCGCGCAGCGTTTTCGCGGACGGATACTCGCTCGCGAGTCGATCGCTCAACGCATCGAGCTCGGCCTGCGCTCGCGCGATCGACGTTTCGGGCCGCAGCCGCGCGATGACGCCCAGGTAGTGGTTGTCGGCGTTGGACGCGTCGCGGCCCGGAGCGGCGCTCATCGGAATCCACGCGTCGACGCCCGAAACGACCGGATCGATGAACCCCTGCGGCATGACACCCCGAACAACGTACGGCTCGCCATTGATCGACAGCGTGCGTCCGACGGCCGCCGGATCGCTCGCGAATCGCTCCGCCCACAGGGAGTGACTCAAGAGGACGACATGCGCGCCGCGTTCAATTTCGTCGCGTCCCCGGAATGCCCCACTCGCGTCATCTTCGTCGACGCGCTCGAATCCGCGCCCAATGGCCGGAAACACGCGTAACACCTCGAGGTAGTCGGCGCCAACCCTGAGCAACCTCACGCGCTCGACACCGTCGGGTGTGAGGACGTCCCCGCCCAGCTCGGAGTACGTGCTGATCGAGGCCGCGGCCGCGAAAGACGTCATGCGGTCGCGATAGGCAGCGTAGTGCACAGGCGTGACAAATCCCCGAGCGCCTGGATCGCGCACGCTATTCTGATAAAGGCGAACGAGCTGCCCCGGCCGCGAATACGGCAGCGGTTGCAGCAGGACGGCGTCGACCGCGCTGAATACGGCGGTCGTGCCACCGATGCCGACAGCAAGCGTCAGGATCGCGATCGCCGTGAAACCACGAGCGCGCGCGAGCATTCGCGCAGCGAACGCGACGTCGCCGACTCCGTCCTCGAGCCATCGCGTGCCGCGCGCGTCGCGAACATCATCCTTGACGCGCTCAACGCCGCCGAGCGCGATCACGCTCGCGCGGTGGGCGTCTGCGTGGCTCGTTCCTGTTCGTCGTCGATACTCCTCTTCCATCTCGATGTGGAAGCGAAGCTCCTCGGCGAGCTCGCGTTCCTCGGAGCGGCGAAAGACCAGCGAGCGCACGCGCTCGACGATGTCACTGAGAATACTCATGTTCCCTCGATTGCCCAGCGCGCCGGGACGGTGCGGACGTTCATGATGTCGTTGATCGCCGCGGACGCGCGGTTCCACGCCGACTGCTCGGCGCTGAGTTGGGCGCGGCCGGCGGCGGTGAGCTCATAGTACCGCGCGCGCCGATGATTCTCGGTGACGCGCCAGCTCGTCTTCACCCAACCGCGTCGTTTCATTCGGACGAGCGCGGGATACAGCGAGCCCTGAGCGACGAGGAAGACGTCGTTCGACATCGATTGGATGCGATGGGCAATGCCCCACCCGTGCATCGGCTCGAGGGCGAGCGTTTTGAGGACGAGCATCTCCAGGGTTCCCTGGAGCAATTCTGTTCGTGAATCAGTCATCGCGGCGGTCCTCCTTCAGGCAATCTGAAGGTGAGACACCGGATTTGGCAAATTGGTTGACGGGCGCGGCGAATGCTGTCGCCGCGACCAGGCTCATCGCGGCGCAAAGCACGAAACGTGCATGACCAGCGACCCTCACGAGAGGAGCGGCAGCTCATGCATACGATCATTTCGTATTCGTCGACACGCCTGGTGACGTTCCCAGTGCTGATGCTCGTTGCCGTCGGCTGCGGCCGCGGGTCGAGCGCGGGCAGCATCGACACGAGCGCACCTGCACAGACTCCCGCCGCAACGAACGTCGATACCATGACGATGCTGCGAGGAACGGTCGCGGCCGCGCCAGCGGGGGAGATCGTCTTGAAGACCGACACCGCCACGGTGACCGTGAAGGTGACCGAGCCATTCCAGATCTACGATCGCGCACCAAGCGACTTGTCGCATGTGAAGGACAACACGTTCATTGGCGTGACGACCGTCAAACAGCCCGACGGCTCGGAACGGGCAACTGAGATTCACATCTTTCCAGACGAGCTGCGCGGTGTGGGCGAGGGCAGCCGTATGATGACACCGGCGATGAGCCGCGGTAGCGGCAACCGCATGACGAACGGGAACGTATCGTCGTCGCGCATGACCAACGGGACGGCCTCGGGGTCGCGAATGTCGAACGGAACCGTCAGCAACGCGAACGGCTCGACGCTTGTCGTTCAGTACGCCGGCGGGTCGCAGAACGTGACGGTGCCGGCCAACACGCCAGTGACTGAGCTCAAGCCGGTGTCGAAGGCGCTCGCGACCGGCGACCGCGTCGTGGTGATCGCGACAAAGCGGAGCGACGGCTCGCTCGCGTCGAACAAGGCGCTGCTGACGCCGAAATAGCACAAGAGCGTCGCTCGGAGGCCGCGACGCACTGGTAAATCCCGCGGCCCGGTGCTCTATTGGTCGATGTGAGGCTCGCGCCGGACTATTGAGCTCTCCGGCGCGCTCCCCGACCCTGAGCGTCCTCTGGAATCCCCTCGACTGTCAGACTTCTCCCCGATGAGCCGCGCGGGACGCGTCGCGCGCGCGGTGATGGCTTCGCTGATATTCGCGTCGCTGGGCTGCGGCGCGCGCGCTGTGCCATCATCGTCGGACGGCACAACGCGTATGGCCGACACCCTCGCAAAGCTCTACGCGCGGGCCCGCGCACAGCCAGAGCGTTACGAGTTTATGAATCGCCAGCGCGCCGACGCTCTGCAAGCCAGCTTTTTCCAACAGGCAGGTGGCGTCGCGCTGCGCGATCGATTCGAGTTTGCCCGTCAACTCCTGTTGGCGGGGCAGACCCGCGAAGCGATCGCCGAGATGGAGAACATTCGTCGCACGACCGGATTGAGCCCCGACGCGAGATTCCCGCAGTTCAAGCCGTTCTTCGATCTGCTCGGCATCGCGTACCTGCGTCTCGGCGAACAGGAGAACTGCAACCTCAATCCGAACACCAGCGTCTGCATCCTTGGCCGGCTGCACCACACACAGCAGGAGGGCGCGCGCACGGCGATCGCCGTCTACAGTCGCATCCTTCAGGCGTTTCCGAATGACATCGGTTCACGGTGGCTGCTCAACATTGCCTACATGGCGGTGGGCGAATACCCATCGCGGGTGCCGAAGGCATACCTGATCCCCAATCTCACGCGAAAAAAGGACGCTTCGTTCCCGGTGTTCATGGATGTCGCGTCCGACGTCGGCGCCGCAATCACTGGATTGGCGGGCGGATTGTGCGTCGAGGACTTCAATGTCGACGGACTGCTCGACCTCTTCACGACATCCTGGGGACTGAATGAACCAGTCCACTATATGGTGGCCGACGGACATGGCGGCTATGTCGACCGAACCATGCAGGCCGGCCTCAAGGGCATCGTCGGCGGCCCCAATTGCATTCATGCGGACTACGACAACGACGGCTACGACGACATCTTCATCACGCGCGGCGCATGGCTCGGCGACGGCGGCATCTTTCCGAACTCGCTGCTGCACCATCGCAGCGATGGAACGTTCGAGGATGTGACGTTTACGTCCGGCCTCGGAGCGATTCATCCAACGCAGACCGCCGCGTGGGCCGACTTCAACCTCGACGGCTGCCTGGATCTGTTCGTGGGCAACGAGTCCGGCACAGGTCTGGGTTGGAGCTCGCATCCGTCCGAGCTGTTCATGGGCGATTGCCACGGCAACTTCACCGACGTGTCGCACAAGGTCGGGATCGATGTCGATGCTTTCGTCAAAGGCGTTGCCTGGGGCGACATCAACAACGACGGTCTCCCCGATCTGTTCATCTCGGTGTTCGGTGGAAACAATCGGCTTTACCTGAATCGCGGCGGAAAATCGATCGACACGTGGCGGTTCGAGGAAATCGGGGCAAAGGCTGGCACGCAATTGCCGCTGTATTCATTCCCGGCTTGGTTCTTTGACTATGACAATGACGGTTGGCAGGATCTGCTCGTTCTGAGCTACGACAATCGCGTTCCGCTCCACGAAGCGGTGGCGAGCGAGTATCTGGGCTCGCGTCCAACGGCGCCGGCAGGCGCACCAGCCAGCGCGTTCGACCATGCACACCTGTTTAGAAACAAGCACGACGGCACGTTCGAGGACGTGACCGAATCCGCGGGTCTGGCGGACAAGGCGATCTATGCGATGGGAAGTAATTTCGGCGACATCGACAACGACGGTTGGCTCGATTTCTACCTCGGCACCGGGAATCCGGATCTCCGCTCGATCATTCCCAATCGCATGTTCCGCAACGTCGAAGGGAAACGATTCGAGGAAGTCACCATCGAGGGAGGCTTCGGCCATCTGCAGAAGGGGCACGGCGGCGTATTCGCGGACCTCGATCGCGACGGCGATGAAGACGTCTTCATGGTGATGGGCGGTGCGTACGCCGGAGACGTTGCCACGAGTGTGCTCTTCGAGAACCCTGGATCGTGGAATCGCAATTGGATCACGCTGGAGCTCGAGGGTCGAACGGCCAACCGCTCCGCGATCGGCGCACGCGTGCAGATCGTTGCCGTCGATGCGAGCGGGAAGACGCGAAACATTTTTCGTACGGTTGGTACGGGCGGCTCGTTCGGGTCCGGAAGCCTGCAGCTGCACGTGGGTCTTGACTCCGCTGCTCGCGTCCCACTCGTACGCGTGACGTGGCCCGACTCGCTGCGATCGGTGACGTCCTATCAGGATCTTCAGATCAGGCGTACGTACCGCATTGTTCAGGGTCAGAGCCCACAGTTGCTCGATCGGCCGCCGGTTCCTTTCCGTCGCGGCGTGGCGGCGTCGGATAGCTCGCATCGCTAGGTTTCATTCTTGTTCGTGGTCGACCCGGTAGCTCAGCTGGTAGAGCAACGGACTTTTAATCCGTAGGTCGCGGGTTCGAGACCCGCCCGGGTCACTGGGGGTAAGTTGTTGGCAGGACTCGTTGAAAGAAAATGCGAACGGCCGCCGTGCTGCGAGTCCCGGCGGGTCGCTTTCCGTTCACGATTCGGCGGATCGGCTTCAAGATCTACAAGGACTCGATCGACTTTCGCCGCGCAGCGGATACTTCGGTGGTCGGTCTCGGCACGGAGCCGACCTGTCTCTACTGAACCTCGAGTACGCTGCTCTGCGGCGATGTGACTTAAGACTCATTCCCCGAAGACTGACGCCACCGAAGAACAGGCCGAACGGCCGGACAGCCAGGAATCGATCCCGCCACTTCTGTTCTCAATCGACGCGATCGCAGTCGTCGCCGATCCAGTTCGCGAATCCTCATCGAACAGCTACGCGGCGACAACGCCGTCAGAATGCCGAATTCCGACGGCGTCGCTTTCGCAAATGTGCTCGCGCTTCTCAGCGCGGCTGGCCCGGCGGCGGCCCCGGCGGGCCGAGGATGATGAATCCGTTCTGCTTTGCGATCGGCGCGAGCTTCGCGACGTCCGGAGGCGGACCGTCATGGTGAGGCGGGAGGACACGCTCCGGCGCGGGTTGGCCCAGGGTCCGCATGAATCCTTCGAACTGCATCGGAGAGAACCCGACGAGAGCACGCGTCGCCGGCGCAGAACCGTAAAACGTGTGCGGCACTCCTTTCGGACCAAACGCGAAGTCGCCTGACTTCAACTCGAACTTCGTTTCGCCGACCCAGAAGGTGAGGCCGCCGTCGAGGACGTAAAACCATTCGTCCTCCTCAGGGTGCACGTGCCATGGTGAGCCGAGCCCCTCGGGCACGACAATCTCGAGCATGCCGAATCGTCCGTCGGCGTCCGCGCGGCCGACCTTGACCGTTTGGAGCATCCCGAGAAGCCAGAACGCCTCGCCTTCGTCACGGGCCAGCGCATACCCTGCCTGCCCTCGTGCTTCTACGACCGTTGCCATTGCAACCTCCGTATTACGGGTAAGAGAGGGACAACCATCGTTCGAACGTTTATCGTTGAAACAGATATATTTCCACGATGCGCCCCCGCGGCGCGTCGGACGACTCGTTAGGGAAACTCGCCCATTCCGTTGAGCACTTCGGCGAGAAGCTTGGACAGCTGGCGAAGCTTCCGCGGCGCCACGTGGCCAATCATCGCTCGCGGCATCCGCGCGGAGTGCGGGTCCAACTGCTGCAAGAGATCGAGTCCTTTTCGTACGATCTCGACTTGGACGACTCGCCGATCCTCGTCGCTCCGAGTCCGCTTCACGAGCCCCCTGGCGTCGAGACGATCGACGAGCCGCGTGATGTCCGGATCGCGGGTGATGGTTCGATCTCCGATCTCTCCCACGGTGAGTGACTTCGGGTGGGCACCCCGCAGGATGCGAAGCACGTTGTATTGGCTGGTGGTCAGATCGGCTTCGGCCTTGAGGAAGCGCTCCCAGGGCGCCAGGATTCGCGCCGCCACCATCCTGATGCCGAGCATCGCTTCTTGCTCGGCGGAGGTGAAGGCGCGGCGCTGCTTGAGCTCCTGACGGATGGTGGAGGCCATGCGCAACAATATCTGTTTCAACAGATATTGTCAAGACGGGAAATATGACATGTGTGGTCGAGCCCTTCCTGCACTGCTCCGGCGTGAACATCGGTCGCTGGGGACTTTCCTCTCGTGGCAGGCTCCAGCCCACGAAGCGGATTCCCGTCAAGCAGAGGGCCCCAAACGACCCGATCCCACGCGCTTCTAGCTGATTCTCGACGATCATCGCCCCGAGCCGACCGGCGGCGCCAACACAACCTACCGATGCCCGATGATATTAGAACAGTAATCAGCATTCGCTCTTTTAACCCGTAGGTGCCGGGTTCGAGAGCCGCCCGAGTCATGCGGCGGAGACGTCGTTGGTAGCACACATCGATGGAAATGCGATGGCCGCCCGAAGACGTGCGGATTTGGGTTGAGCATTGACGGTGCCGGAGCCTCCGTTGTACTTTGTCGCGTAGAGTACTTCACACAAACGGAGTGCATTGCCGATGCGATTCGTGCCCCGCTCCTCCGCACTGGATTTCAGGCTCGGGCTCCGCATGTTGCGGCGATATCCCGGAATCACGGCCGTCGCCACCGTCGCGATTGCGGTCGCGGTCGGACTCGGCTCGGCGTACTTCGAGGGCGTCGACAAATTCCTGAACCCGCGGCTCGACATTCCCGGCGGAGACCGCGTCGTCTCGGTTCTCAATTGGAATGTGAAGCGGTCGGATGTCGAATCGCGCGCCCTCCACGATTTTGCGATCTGGCGCGCAGAGCTCAAGTCCGTCGAAAACCTCGGGGCGTCGAACGAGTTCATTCGGAACCTGACCACCGAGGACGGCCGCGTCGAACCCGTGCACGGAGCGGAGCTGACGGCCAACGCGTTTCGGCTGATGGGGACGCCCCCCCTGCTCGGTCGCACACTGGTCGATCGCGACGAAAGCCCGGCGGAACCGCTGGTGGCCGTCCTCGGTGAACGCGTGTGGAAGACGCGGTTCGACAGTGATCCGGCCGTGTTGGGCAAGATGGTGAAGGTGGGCACCGAAACCGCCACGATCGTCGGTGTGATGCCCGACGCATTCGCCTTCCCGTACAACCACCGCCTCTGGATGCCGCTCCGCACGAACGGCGCCACGCTGGAGCCAGGAACAGGCCCGCGGATCAGGATCTTCGGTCGCCTGGCGCCGGGCGCGTCGATGGACCAAGCGCGGGGCGAGTTGCGCGTCATTGGCGCGCGCATGTCCGCGAACAGTCCGCGGACACATGAGAATCTCCGGCCATTCGTGACGGCGTATTCCGAGATCATTGCCGTCGGCGGCGAAGGCCGATTCTTCACGCGACTGCTCTACCTCGTGAACAGCATCTTCCTTGTGCTGCTCGCCATCATGTGCACGAACATCGCGACGCTCGTGTTCGCTCGAACGGCGACGCGCAGCTGGGAGATCACCGTTCGCAGCGCGCTCGGCGCGAGCCGCGGCCGCATCATCGGCCAACTCTTCAGCGAGGCGCTGGTGCTGGCGTCCGTCGGGACGATCGTCGGCCTCATGCTGTCGAGAGTCGCGCTGCGCTTCGCGCTCGCACAAGTCGCCGCGAACGACGCCCTCCCGTTCTGGGTCGATGAGAGCCTGTCGTGGAGAACCACACTGTACGCCGCCGTGCTCACGCTCTTCGGGGCCGGGATCGTCGGGATCTTCCCGGCATTGCGCGTGACTCGAGTCAACATCCAGGACATGTTGCGCCGCGAAGGCGCCGGGGGCGCAGGCCTCAAGTTTGGGGGATTCTGGACCGCGGTGATCATCGTGCAGGTCGCCATCACGGTCGCCTTCATCCCGATCGCCGCCGACGGCGTCTTCAAGTCCAACCGGTTCGCCGAACGCGCTCGAGCCATTGGCGCAGAGCGGTTCTTGGCTGCGAACGCCGCGATCGATCGCGACGACCTCGGCGTGGATTCGGCAACGTACGCAGCACGCGTTCGCAACAGCTTCTATGAACTGGAGCGCCGGCTGAGCGCGGAACCAGGCGTCGAACATGTTGCGTTTGCCGACCGCATGCCCGTTCAGGATCAACTCAGGTACGGGTTCGACGTCGACACATTAGCCGGTGCACCTCGAGACGGATTACGCGGGAGCGCGATGACGTACGTGTCACGCGGCTACTTCGGCGCCTTCGGCGCGTCGATCATCGCGGGTCGCGATTTTGCCCCGTTCGAGTACGAAAGCTTGGGAGGACGAGTTTTGATCGTGAACGAGTCGTTCGCGCGCAGTGCGTTCGGCCGGCGCAACCCCGTTGGCCAGCGCGTGCGGCTCCTGAGCTATGACAGCGATGAGACTCTGTTCGGCGTCGACAAGAACCAGTGGCTCGAAATCGTGGGAGTCGTGAAGGACTTCGGCTGGCAAGAGTCGCGGCCCGAGGAGCAGTCAGTGATGTATCGTCCGACGCTTCCAGGCAACGGACCCGCATCCACCCTCGCGGTGCGCGTGCGTGATCCGAATACGTTCGCATCGCGCTTGCGCACGATCGCGGCCGAGGTTGACCCGAGGATCCGGCTGACTGGCGTCCAAAAGCTCGACCAAGTCGGTGGCGAGCAGGCTCGGATCAACTGGACGCTGACCGCCGTGGCGTGGCTGGTGGGTTTCATCGTGCTGCTGCTTTCCGCGACGGGCATCCACGCGTTGATGTCCTTCACTGTCTCGCGCCGGACGCGCGAGATCGGCATACGCACCGCGTTGGGCGCTCATCATGGCCGGCTTGTAGCCGCCATTTTCTCCCGTGCATTCCTCCAGATCGGCGCCGGCATCGTGGTGGGGAGCAGCATCGCGGCGCTCAGGGGATTCGAGTCGACCGAGCAGGTGATCGTGCTCATTGCCGCAGATGCAATCGTGTTGGTGGTGGGGCTCATCGCGTGCGCGGTGCCCGTGTGGCGCGCGCTCCGCGTCGATCCAGTGGAGGCACTGCGAGCCGAGTGAAACGCGCTAACAAGAGCGTCCCCGCGAGACGGCAGATCTGAGCTGGCACCGCGTGGTTCTCAGCCCCGTACGCAGAGCGGCCGACCGCGCCGGGAGAGACCTCTTCGATCCGAACCCTAGAAAAACCCCAAACTTAACGAATCTCCACGATCCTAAGTGATCCTCACCGAGCACGGCTTCGGCTGAACCGACGGCGCCGCCGCGACGCAGCGATGCTCCATGATGCTAGAACACTAATGTGCATTCGCTCTTCTAATCCGTAGGTCGCGGGTTCGAGACGCGCCCGGGTCATCAGCGGAACTGGCCGATTCGTTCGCGGAGCGCTAGCTCTCATTCTTCCCTCGAAAGTTTTCATGTCGCCGGTCAAACCCCTCCCGAACAAGATTCGAGCCTTCCGCGACGCGGATGCGTTCGAAACGTGGCTGCGTGCGAACCACGACTCGAAGTCCGAGATCTGGATCAAGATCCACAAGAAAGCTTCCGGACTTCCGACCGTTACGCACGCCGAGGCGCTCGACGTCGCGCTCTGCTGGGGCTGGATCGATGCCATTCGAAAGCCGTTCGACGACCGGTCGTTCCTGCAGCGCTTCACGCCGCGCCGACCGAAGAGCATCTGGAGCCAAGTCAACCGCGACCACGTCGCGCGCCTCATCGCCGCGGGGCGGATGACGCCGCACGGCCAAAAACACGTCGACGCAGCGAAAGCCGACGGGAGGTGGGATGCCGCCTACGCGCCGATGCGGAGCGCCAGCGCGGAGACTCTACCCGCGGACCTTCGCTCGGCGATCGAGGCGAGTCCGCGGGCGCGGAAGACGCTCGCGACACTCAATCGCCAGAACCTCTTTGCGCTGTCCTTCCGCACGAACAACATGAAAACGCCGGCTGGGCGCGCCAAGAAGATCGCTGAATTGGTCGCAATGCTGGCGCGTGGTGAGACGATCGCTCCAAACGGCCAAGGTACGCGTCGGCGTTGATCGATGTTCAGTCTGCTTGCGACGTGCACGCGTCGCTCCGACGAGCGGAGCCGCACGTGACGACTCCGGGCTGTTCGTGCTTAATCGCGGCGGTCCAAGCGGTGATGATGGCCGACGAGTAGGCCAGCGGTCGCCGTCTCTCCGTCCTCACGGACGAACGCGAATGACCGTCTTCCCCGCGCGCCGTGCGGTCGAGTTGAAGACGGCGACGGCATCGTCGAGGGGCGCGACGGTCCCGAGGTTCGTCCGCAGTCGTCCGTCCCGCACCCGCTGGACGATCTCACTCAGTTGTGCACGATCGGACTCGACAACGAAGTCGATCGCAAGGCCGTCAACCGGTCGCGCTTCGGACGGCCCGACGATGGACACCAGCGTTCCTCCGGCTCGAATCAGGCGCGCGGACCGCTTCCCGATGTCGCCGCCGATGACATCGAATACGAGATCGACGCTGCCGACGTCGTCCAGCGTGCCGCTGTCGAGGTCAACAAAATCCTGCGCACCGAAGTCGAGCGCCTTCTGACGGTCGGCGGCGCGTCCAGTGCCGATCACGTAGGCACCCGCCAATCGTGCGAGTTGCGTCACCATCGACCCGACTGCGCCGGCCGCGCCGTGCGCGATGACGCTCTGCCCCGCCCGAAGACGGCCGTGCTCGAACAGTCCCTGCCAT
>Ga0070708_100000060_pt1 | contig 70988 bp, 41 predicted proteins | sample KBSK5503metaG_FD_65469 | JGI IMG/M metagenome (GOLD analysis project Ga0070708, IMG submission 65469) | Corn, switchgrass and miscanthus rhizosphere microbial communities from Kellogg Biological Station, Michigan, USA - KBS K5-50-3 metaG | ecosystem: Host-associated > Plants > Roots >... | reverse complement strand
GCCTCAACGACTTTGGCGTATCGTTGGTGCTGTGTAATTGATCGCTCGGGCATGTGGCCCCACTCTTACCACAGACCTTCACGGTGAAGGAGCACACCAACTTTGCCAGTCCTCAGTCGTAGCCTGGACCATCGCCTTCGCCGCGGTGTGCAACCAACCGTTAGGTCTCTTGCTCAAATCGCGTTTGATTTTTTCAGCCACGCGCTTGCTTCCCAGATGAATATTCGCGGTCTCCATTCCCATTCCCTCCAGCAACTTGGATTCGTCGTGACCCTTCGGCAGCATTGCTAATTCAACCCGGCTGCAATCCGGCGCTAGCCGGCGCACGATCCAGCCTTTCCGCAGGGCCAGAAAAGGATCAGGACATCTGATCGCCTGCTTGACTATTCTCTCGTATTGAGAGCCATCGTCTTTCTTTCCGCTTAGCCATACGCACGCGGACGGAACCAGTGCCTTTGCCTCGCGCGCGATCTGGCCTCCGTCCCATTCCCCGAGGCCGAGAAAACGTTGCCGGCCCAGACTCCCCAGACCGGCAACACGATGGACCACGCGATAGCGCAGTTTCCTACTGGGCATCGCGCTCTTAAGAGCTTTCGCGGCTTTGCCCGGAATCCGCGTCTTGAGCGTCGGCAGATCACATAACTTGTTCCAAAACTTGACCGGATCGCGAAACTCACCCGCGACGGTTGACCGCAACCACTCGTGTCGTTCTGCCAATACAAATGGGTTTCCGCCCTCTTTCAATCCTTTGGCGTACCCTTTGAGGATTGCCTCGCAGGCGTCGGCGGGGCGAAGAGCAAGATGGTTTGCCGAAATCGCCAGATGAGCGCTCAATGCCAACCGAACAAGGTCATTCGTGTAGGGAAGAGCAAAGGCTTCGTCGAAATCATTGACACCCCAGACCAATCGTCCTTCCTGGTCGCGCCAGGTGCCGAAGTTCTCCACATGCAAATCGCCGACGGCCAAAACGGTGGGAGCGCTCGTAAGGTCGCCACACGCTTCCTTCCATAGCTGTAGCCAACGATAAAAGGTGGCCCGCATGAAAGAGAAGATGTCGGCGGACATCTGCAGATGTTTGAAACGCAGATCAGCTTTAATGATTCGCGTGTGCGAAGCCAACCACGTTTCGTAAGATTTTGTGGCTTCTTTACAATTCATGGGCCATTACTCTTTTATCACGATTTGTGGAACCTGCGTGTTCGGAAAGAGACGTGGTGCTTATCCGGATGGTCTCGTAATCGTAACGAAGGTCGGAACACACGGTATACCGACATCAAGAAGTCCTTCTCAGCAGCATGCCGAGAAGCTGGTATCACCAATTTCACCTTTCACGACTTGCGTCATACGTTTGGTACTCGGCTAGCCGATGACTTTACCCATCAGTAGGCCGTGGCTGGAAGCATCCTCTTGCCGGTGAGATTCCAAAACGCCTTGCTTTCTGTAACTGTCAAATCTGCCTATATGTGAAATTCGAAGCATCCGTTTGCCGAGAGTGCAAATTAGAAGCGACGGCTTGCCGAGAGTACCAGTTCAGTTTTGGAGGGTTTGCTCTGAAGGGAAATGGAACCAAACTCGACATTGGCCCACTCGCCAGATCCGCGGTTTCACAGCGCCATCTTGCGGCAATGGTGACCGCTGAAGGCCATATTGAAGTAGAGTGCGGTGGCCAGCGCGGGAGGCAATTAACAATAGGGAGCGATATCGATATTTAGAATCGTTGCTGGCTCAGACTCAGCCAAATATTGAAAGGCGCCAGTACAAATGACATCACGCATATCTCGCCAGGAATAGGCCGACGATTTCTTTGATTGGACCCTGATAGGTTTCCATACAGTAGGTTCGATTTTCCGAGCTAACGGACTGGCTAGAACGCTAGAAAGCTTCGAATAGCTGGCTCCTTGAGGCTTTCCCGTCCGAAGCTGCTCGGAACAGCGTTTGCTCCTAAGCGGGCTTCGGAGGGAAATATCATGCGCAGCCCGGCACAGATAAGGAAATCAATTATTCTCGCGGTTCTTGTGATTCTGCTTCTCGCACCTTCCAGTTTGATAGGTAAGAAGAAGAGAGCAAAACCTAAGCCGGTCCCTGAGTGGACTCCTGTCCTATGGAGCGAACCGAAGGATATTGCCTCGCGCGACCTCTACCTCGGCCCGGGTGGAGAATCGATGAAGCCTGACCTGAGCAAAGTCACATTCATCGAAGACGTGACTCGCGATTACTCAAAAAGATTTCGTGTGCGCGATGGTTCTGGTCGCGAATGGATCGCCAAGATGGGCAAGGAAGCTCAACCGGAAACAGCCGCAATTCGCATCATTTACGCGGCAGGATACTTCACCGATGCTACCTACCTCGCGCCTAGTGTTGAAATCGAGGGCAAGGGAACCTTTACCAATGTTGAATTCAAGGCGCGGCCGAAAGACGTTAAGCGCGTAGACCATTGGGATTGGGAAGAAAATCCATTTGTCGGCACGAAAGAGTTTCAGGGACTAAAGGTGTTAATGCTGTTGCTGGACAACTGGGATCTGAAGACTTCGAATGACCGCGTCCTGCTCGCACGCGACGATGCAACGGGCTCAAATGAGCTGCGCTACACCGTAAGTGATATGGGAGCAACCTTCGGCAAGACCGGCGGTGCGATAACTCGCAGCCGAAATCGGCCTAAAGATTATGTCAAAGCGAAATTCGTTTCGAAGGTCCGGGGAGACATGGTTGAGTTTCATTACCACGGCAAGAAGTCACGGATAACGCATGACATCACGGTAGCTCAAGCAAAATGGCTGGGAAATATCCTGACACAGTTAAGCGATCAACAGATCAGCGATGCATTTCGCGCCGCTAACTATAGTCCAGAGGAAATCCAGTCGCTGACTCAGGCATTACGTTCGAGAATAAATGAACTCGTAAGCCTTTAAAGTAAGTGCGGCGCAAAACATGCTGACGGGCGATCTTTATCGCATAGATTCTTTTCGGCCCAGTTTGTTCCTGAGCGGCTGCGGGGATCGCCGCGCTTTACCGTTGTGCTAGTTGCTTCTCAGCAGCAATGGCGCGTAACTCTTCATCCGAGATGCGGCAATCGAGATGTTGCATTAGTTGCAAGAGCAGGTCTGTATTTCGTTGCAAGTGCAGCAAGGTGGCCATAACCTCCCTCTCGGCTTTCTGGTTGACTTCGAAATCGAGTTCGGCGCGCGTTTCCGAATGTCGTCCCTGAAGGTTTTGACCAACCATGATTAGAGGCATCAACAGTAACTGAATTACATTACTGATTAGTAGATAAGCGACAAAGGCCGGAAAGGGATCGAAGGCCGGCCAGTGCAAGGACGGAAATTCCGATGCCAGGATGTTGTAGCCGGTCCACAAGACAGTCCAGGCCGCGATGATCAGGAAGAAACCAATTGAACCAACCTTATCGGTGATCGCAATCGCAAATCTGTCGAGGGCACTTAGGCCTCTTTCGTGAATTACGTTGGCGTTCCGCGTCACCCGCTGAGAGACCAGCAGATTGGTCTGCCGCAGCCGTTCACCGATTCCGCGGATCAACTCAAGCGCGGCCTGTGGATGTTGCACCAAGAACCCTTCAAAATCTTCGCGACGCAGACAATGAAGCCTGCTATCAAGCATTGCCATGGCATTAGCTGAACGCTTGCCGCCGTTAAGCACGGACATCTCTCCGAAAAAGTTTCCCGGCTCAAGTTCTGAAAGTGTCACTTCATTCCCATCACCGTCGCGCACCCAGATTCGCACCTTGCCGGAGTCAACAACGTACAACGCATCACCTCGTTCCCCTGCTAAAAAGACAGTATCACCTTCCTTGTAGGACACCTTAGCCATGAGCCCGGTGATTTTCTCCAGGGCGTCAGAAGAGAGTTGTCTGAACAGGGGATTCGCAGCCAAGCTGAGATACTCCTTGCCATCAGTTATCTTGTTAGCCATAAATGTGTCCTCTTCGCAAGAGTGACAGTCAGCACCTCGACCTCCACTGGCCATGAGAAGTAATGCCAATTCCCTCGCGCTCCAGCGTACAATACAGCAATTTTAGCTTTCTGATTGAAAAAGGGAGAGCGAGGTAAACTGATTATGATCACCATTGTGCAGGAGGAAGGTGCAAACGTCATCCACGGCCAGGGTCCGGCAGTACTACCTGAGTTGCTGGCCAGTAAGGGTGGATTATTCTGGGTTGATCTCGAGTCACCAACCGCAGACGAATTTCACCTGCTAAGCGAGGTATTCCACTTTCATCCGCTCGCGGTGGAGGATGCTATGCGCCCACATCAGCGGCCAAAAGTGGATGAGTACGAAGGCTACTTCTTTCTGGTCGCCGACGAGGTCGCGCTTCAACTTCCGGCCAACGTAGATGGATCCCCGACGAATGACAGTGAATCATCAGATGACGTACCCTCAACAAGATAACCCACAGAAAAGAAGCCACCTGTAGATAAAGCTGAAACCGCTGTAGGACCCGTGACGGTCCATCCCCCCGTCTAGCCTCAGTCCGGTTAATAGTTCTGCTGGTGTAGCCATCGACTTCTGCGATGAAAACCACTCGAGATGAATGAGACATTACCTATTAGAAGGAGAGCAATGAAATGAGAGCCAGAAGCTGAGGTAATTAATTGGTGAGTCGCTTCTGGGTACGTTAGAGGGAAACTTAGAGGGATCTAAACCTCCTATTCAGGCTTGTTGAATGCCAAATCCTGAAAACTGCCAAGAAAAATGGTGAGCCGTGGAGGGCTCGAACCTCCGACCCGCTGATTTAAGAGTGCGGTCACAGTCACTCCAGCAGGTTATGGCTCTTAAGATTTACTAACATTTGTTACGGGTTGCAGCCGCCAGCGAGTCCAACTGTTAATACCTATTAATGCCTCTTTGTCGGTATTCTGGTCACAAGTTGGTCACAAAAACTCCTCGTTGTCGCGCGGAAGCTATTCGTTCATCAGATCCCTCATCTTCCCCTCATCTTGAAAATCAGTATGCACAAACTCAGAGACTGAATTCCCCACCTAGTCGGCTGCTGCCGGAGTGCTTTGGAATTTGAATCGAAACGGGAGCGTAGCCGTATCTCCGCCGTGAAAGAGATGCGATTCACTGTAATTCAATGGAACTTCGCGGCATGGATAGCACTCTACCGCACTTGAAGGACCCCACGGAACGCTTATTGGATGCTTAATGGACGCGCATTTCCGACAAACTTCAGTGTGGCGCATGAGGTCGAGATTTCTAAGAGCCGTAAATCAGACAGAACGACAAACTAAAAGAGTTTGTCGAACCCATGTGCCAATCAGTGAATTACTTCAATGCGGTCGCCCGGCTGAAGTCGAGGATCTTGAATCTTGCCAGACTTAATTTCTTTCAACTTAAACTTTGTAGTAGTCAGGCGGCCGTCGGAACCTTCGCGGGACAGCTCAACATCATTGTCTCCCTGACGAGCAGGCCCACCAGCTGCAAGCAGCGCCTGCAGCAACGTGATTCCCGGCTGAAAGGCCTTCTGTCCTGGATAATTGATTCGTCCGGCGATGTAATAGAATTCTTGTGGACGAGCGGTTACGCTGATGAGGTCTCCGGGTCTCACTGTAACATTGAGCGCAGATTGGTCGCTTAGATCCAGAAGCTGCGGCCCCATTCCATTCCTCATGATTGCCGCCCGGCCAGCGTCCGGTCTTGGCTGAGCCTCCGCCATAATCAGGTACAGAGGAACGGCCTCGCGTCTCAGAATCTTTGTGCCGGGATTGTTTACCAAACCGGTAATAACGACGGTGTGGCTGCTGTATTGTCTAACACTCACCGAAAGCTGAGCGCTTTCTTCAACTGCACGACGCTTCAGTTCAGCTGCAATATTTGTTTGAATCTCCGCCGCTGTTAGACCAGCAACCGGCACGGCTCCGCCGACAATCGGAAAATCTATCACTCCGCCATCCATTACCGTGTAAAGAGTAGATCGGTTTGCAGCCGAATTGAGCAGACGAATATCGAGCACGTCTCCCACACCAATTTTGTAGATACTGGTCAGAACCACATTGTCTGATACGGAAGCAGGAGTATTGGCTGACAGGCTACGCGTGGACGACATTGTCGAACGATTATCCGGAGGTACCGCCGATCGAGAATGCGAAGAGGACTCACTTACAGCGACACCTGGTGTTGGCTCGGCGACCGAAGCGGTGGGGATGTCCTTGACAGAATCTGAGAGCGGGACCACTTCGAGCTGTTTCGGCGCCGCTTCGCCGTTGCCAGCGGCCGAGCCGGGAGTGGCCTCGTCTCCACCACGCTCCTGTTTAATTATTCGGATGCCAGCGGCAGAGCTGGAAGTGGTCTCTCCTGCACCGCTCTCTACTTTAATTATTCGGAAAAGAGTGGCGGCCAAAGGCGAATTTAGTTCCTGAAGTTTTTTGTATTCCTCAATTGACTCGGCCTTTTTTCCCAGGACATAGGCAATCGTCCCCAATTTGAAATGGGCATCGGGCCAATCCGGCTTGTATCGGACGGCGCGCTTAAAGGAATCCGCTGCATCTTTGTACGCTCTGGCTTTCGAATAGACCATCCCCAACATGTAGTAAGTTTGCGCGTTTTCTGGTCGCAGCTTGTTCGCTTGCTTAAAAGCGGCGATCGCCTCTTTGAGCTTGCCTGAGTCATAAAATGCCATGGCGGAATCATAATTTTTCTGCGCCTGGGCGGCAGCCCCGCCGGCTTTACTGTCAGACCCAGCCTCATCTGAAGCTATCTTTCCGGACGTGGAGTTTTTGCCGTTTGCACTCGTGAGTGCTGCGACTCCTGATTGCTGTTGAAAGCTGCCGGTAGATGCGAGGTCACTCCTTCTTGAACGGAAGGAAAAGTTCTGGATAGCTTTCGCTGGCAGGGAACTATCGTGTCTCTGGGCAACTACGGAAGCGATGGGGGCGGCGGCCATCAATGACATGATGCCGATGGATAGTGCTTTCTTCATAGGTCTAACCAGAAGATTGAGCGTTTTACTTACGTCAGGTAAGTGGTTGAGTGCGGAAACCAGAAAACACCAACGGTCCGTTTGAATGCGCCGAATTATACACCATGTCTAATACCATGTCTTAGAAAGATGAAGCCCGCAAAACGCGATTTCGTACCGTAAGGCAATAAGTTTGCACGGCCAACTAGATAACAGATCGGCAGAACGTCCAGAAATGCTTTACAGCACTCATCTTGCCGAAAAATTCGAATTCCGTTGAGCACGTTGTCGATGGGCAAAGGTGTAATGCGCCGGGAAGATTCTGACTTGACCAATAACCCATCAATTTCAGCAGGCAGGTTCCTGCCACTTTTCTGGGTATCAAAAATGGGAGTATACTGCCACTCAAATCGGCATACCTCTCCGTTGTCGTAGTTCGGCAATGAAATTATCATCTACTTATTAGCATCTCCGACGAATTTGCCGAGGCTCCCAGACCTGATGCAGGCAAATCGTGAGCAACTCCGACGGAGTCGTGGAGGACTTCCTTCATTGACACGGCAGTTTTCTTCCGCAAGACCGGTTGAAGCTTCTGAACGTCAGAGCACGCCCAGGTTTCACCCATCCGTTTTCGGCTAAAGTTTGGGGAGTTGATATCGACCTTAAGGCATTCAGCCTTGGGTCATTGACAGCGTCAGTGCCTCAGGTCTACCGCAACCGCAAGAATCCGCTGCAGGTAGAACCCCCGGAGCTAAAGCAGAAGAACAATGCTCCCACGTATAAAACATCCCAGAATCTCCATTCTGGTTATCGATCAATCATCAGACCTCTGTCAAAACGTTGATGAGTTCTGCAAAAAATTCCTTAGTGGTTACCGTTTAATTCAGAGTCGCGCAGTATCGGACGCTATTAAACTAAACGAGCGAGATTTCTTCGATCTCATTATTATTGATTGCTTAGTATTCGATCGTGAGTGGTCAAATCTTGCAGGCGTATTAGAGAAGGAGAATTCCTATCAGGAGCTTATCCTGGTGGGTGCGTCTTTAGACCCTACATTGATAAACAACACACTCATTGGAACTAGTGCCTCTCTTGTAACGAAATCCTTCGACAACTGCGAATTTCATAAAACCCTCCGCCAAGCCTTAGACCGTTGTCTCGAAGGTTTGGGCAAGAGGAGCACCCAATCAAGTCTGAGGGAGGAACCTGATTCTGGTTTGCTGCCTCGACCGGCCGGAAAAATGAAAGCCACGGCAGCGCACAAGTCCGTGCGATGCAACTTACTATGGCAATCACCGGTAATGGAAACCCTGGTCGATATTGTTGACAAGATCGCTCGCACTGATACCAGTGTAATGATTACCGGAGAAACAGGTACTGGAAAAGAACTGATCGGACGGGAGATACATAGACGTGGCCGGCGCCGTGAGGGGCCTTTTGTAGATGTCAACTGTTCCGCAATACCAGAGGCGCTTTTCGAGTCCGAAATGTTTGGTCATCAGCGTGGCACGTTCACTGGTGCGCACGAAACGAGGCGAGGGTTGTTTGAAGAGGCCGCTGGTGGCACTCTATTTCTGGACGAAGTCGATGCACTGAGTCTGGCGGCCCAGGCCAAGCTCTTGCGAGTTCTACAACAGCGTCATTTACGCCGCGTCGGCGGCAGAGAAAACATTCCTGTTGACGTGCGAATTCTCTCGGCGACAAATCAGGACCTTCACCAAGCCGTATCGCAGGGAAATTTCCGAGCTGATCTCCTGTTCCGCTTGCGTGTATTTCCCCTCCATGTTCCCGCCTTACGCAACCGGAGAGAGGACGTAAAGTTTTTGGCCGAGCATCTATTGCTTCGTCAAACGACAAAACGCGGCTTGCTGCCACACTCGTTCACGGCTGAGGCGATGCGGGCTTTGACTGAATACGATTGGCCGGGCAACGTGCGCGAACTCGAAAACGCGATCGAATTTGCTCTAGCCATTGGTATGAGCGAGCTGATCGATGTGGACGATTTACCTCCGGATATCACCAGAAACACTGTGCCGGCCGATGTAACAATGTTTTCTGAATGCCTATCACATCGTGCTTCCCTGGCTGACGTCGAGCAGCGCTATATTCGCGCGATGTTGAAGGAATTCAATGGGCAGCAAATGAAGACTGCCGAGGCTTTGGGCATTGATCGACGCACCTTGCATCGTAAATTACACGCGCATGATCAATAGCTGGTTTGCGATTACAAATACAGCGATTGCAGATCGGACCGACAATGATCGGATTTGCGCATTATATGCTCGCTAATGCGTAAGTGGATGGCAAAATTGTCCCACCGCGATAATGAACGAGCCATGATCGTCAACGCATATGAGTCCGCGCCAACCAATCACAGCGTGTTAATGGCACCCACCATTACGGTTTCGACTCTTGCATAAGTATGAGCCTCGCATGGCCGCTGACTTGTAGGTACGGCATATAGGTTGCTAGTCGAGCGGACAGCAGGTGCAGATCCGTTGAAACAACGATTCAAAATCTGTCCTGACTTGCCTCTCCTTTAACTCGGGCCAAGAATTGGTTGTTGCGGGGCGCGAGTTTGAAACAGGAAACTGTTGTCGAGTATAAGGCTTCCCTTCCGGGTATTTCACGGGTATGGTGTGTCCTCAAGCCTTAGATCAACAAGAACTCCACCGATAATATCTCAATGCTCTTTCCTGAGAAACCAGCTCTAAGAATCCAGACACCAACCGTAAGCGCCCTTACACTCTGAACCAAGCAGCATCTTATTGCGCCTAGGTGATCCAGGTGGGCGGCAGTCTCTGATACGAATCCATTCGCCAAAAAGATTTGAGGAGGAAATCGTGAAGCGATTAGTTGAGGACCGGCCCAGCATATTGGTTGTAGATAATTCCGATGACTTGCGAAACTTGCTGAGGTATTGTTTTTCGACCGATAATTACAAGATTCTTGAGGCAGAAGATGGGAAAAGGGCGATTGAGATCGCTCAGCGTGAGCGCCCCGATCTGATCTTGATGGATCTACGCATGCCGGTGCTGAATGGCATCGCGGCCACACGGCTAATCCGGGCCGATCCAAGAGTACACCATATCCCAATCGTCATCTGTACGGGGCTCGATCCGTCTCTCTTTCGTGAGGCCGCCTTATCTGTCGGCGCTACAGATTTCATCTCGAAATCAATTCAGGTCGATGATCTGCGAGTTCTCTTAAGTCGTTATCTGCTCTCACCAACCGTAAAGCCACCGCACCGGCAGAAACAAATTTCTACTTGAGCCTATTCAGACGCATCTTTGCTTGCACATGAGCACTTGGGTAACAAAAATGTCCCATCACTGTTTTCAACACAACAACCTAATTGCGTGCAAATCTATTCAATTTCCCAACCCCTATCTTGGATAACCGTTAATTTAAACATCCTCTGGTCCCCACGTACGAGGATTGCGCGTTGCACGATTTGCAAAGAGTACCGCAGTACAACTGTTGCTGGAGTCCGCGGTACAACTGTTGCTTGAGTCAAAGCCAATCTGACTCTCTAGCCGTTTTAACTCCGGTCCGAAAAGTGTTTTTCCCGGGTCGCGGTTCGACAGCAGAAACTCGCCTTGGAATACAAGGCTTCCCTTCTTTGGGTATTTCTGGGGAGAGGTCTGGCTGATAAATTTGCCAACGGTGCACGGTCTTACTTCGGTCCTTGCGCTAACTAAATAGATGTCCTTCGCCGCGGTCGAGAGCCGCGCGGTCGGGCCAGGATTTGTCTATGGTGCTCACTGGTAGTTTTAGTGAATATCCTCTCTTCCTGCTACTGGAAATACTTCTCCACAAGAGGGAGACGGGTTTGCTTGAGGTCTCATCCCCTAAGCAATCGGGATACTTTTACATTAAGAACGGTGAAATTAAGGATGGCAACGTCTGTAAACTGACCGGAGCGGCAGCCGTCGAGTTGGCCGGAAGCTTCGTGGATGCTTCTTTTCAATTCAAACCGCTTGAGCCGACCGACTATGCGCGGGTTGTTTGGGAAAAGAGTTTTGGTCCGAACAGATTAGTAGCTGACACTCCAGATATTAGCGTCGACGCTTTCCGAACAATGCTCAAACAGTTTCTGTCTTACGCAGAGGCAGCTTACGGCATTTTGGAAGGAGTCGTCGTGTCGTCAGCCCAGCGAACGCTGCGGCGGCTTCTGTTTTACGCGCCAGCCTCTTACCACAGTTTAGAAAAGGCTGTAGTTTCCATAGCGAGGCGAATTTCCGCTCACGCCACGGCAGCGAATGAATTTTCGAAGAGAGCCCAGGTCAGGAGAAAACAGCTGCAAGCATCGCGGAAAGCGCTGGCAGAGCGGCAAATTGCTCGGCGTCGTAATAAAGAGACAACCCTCAAATATTCCCACGCACTGAGTTTTCAAGGTGCTTTAGCCCTGATCCGGAAGAGAGCGGCGATGTTGCCGTCGCTTCAACAAGTAGTTCAAAGCAACATCTCTTTCGGAGTGATCATGGTCGCGCTTTTAGTCGGCATGGCCGTGACCATTTCTTCGATTCTGCGTAGCAATCAGGACCACGTCGATACGCTCTCGAATACAGATGGAAAGATTGGTATTCAATCCCAAGCACAGCTAAGACACGTTTCGAGGGAGCGGGCGAAACGCAAACCGCGAACTGGCAGGCAGAGGCCAACAGAAAAGAAGAGAGACGCCGGCCTGGCGCAAGAACCCGAGATCCTACCGCAATCCTCCACTGCGGGAAAACGTACGGGAACTGTAGTAGTGAAAGTCAATCAGCCCAATCCAAACTGATTGAACAGGAAGGAGGGACACATTTTGAGCGAAAAGAAAGAAAAAAAAGAAAAGAGAAAGAAGCGCAAGCACACGGCCCTCATAATCTGTCGCGATTCCAAGCAATTCTGGACGACCCAGGCTCAATTCTGGCAGTGGGCCAGAGAGTGCGTCATCATCAAGACGCAGGATCATCCGCTCACAGGCGTGTTCGTTCGGGATCACGAAGAACTACTAGTTGTACTGAGCAACACAGTACTCAATCTCGCCAACCCAAATCATATACGGGAGGCATTGTTATCACGACGGTTAAGGAAGCAGAAGAGAAGTTAAAGAGGTCAAGATGAGACAGCGGAAAATATCTCAGCACCCAAACGGCTGCTCCTTTCCTAACCGATTCGCGGTTGCGCCCGTGATTGCGCTAGTGGTCTTGTATGCGGCAGTCACGATCAGATCCCAGGAGGCGTCTGGGACCGTGCCCGCAAGCGCGCCAGCGAATCCAGAGGTGGGTGGCTTGCCCGGTCCACAGGCTCACAGCCGCTATGTTATTGGTATTGGGGATGTGCTTGACATACGAGTCTTCGGCCGGCCGCAGTTAACGCGTGATGCAGTGCGCGTCGATGGCCGCGGCAAAATACGCATGCCCTTGCTTGAGGACGAAATCCAAGCATCTTGTCGCACAGAGGGCGAGTTGGCCGCTGACATTGCCACTCGCTATCTGAAGTATGTAAGAAAACCTCAGGTCGATGTCTTTATTCACGAGTACAACTCTCAACCCGTTGCCGTGGTTGGCGCGGTTACTAAACCGGGGCGGTTTCAGCTTCAACGACCGGTGCGCCTGCTCGAATTGTTGACTTTCGCTGGCGGTCCAACCGATCGCGCGGGGCGCAGTATCCAGATCGTGCATGCAGAGCCGTCGCCCATCTGCGAAGACGGTGGGTTAACCGCCGTCGAGGGGGGAGCGGGCCTCGCCGCCTATGGTTTAACTGACGTTCTGGCTGGCCGCGAGCAAGCCAATCCCTATGTGCGGCCTGGAGACGTAATCAGCGTCCTTGAGGCGGAACAGGTTTTCGTCGTTGGCAATGTCCCCCGACCATCGAGCATTCCACTCAAAGAGCCGCTCACAATTTCGCAGGCTATCGCTAGGTCCGGCGGAGTACTCCCGTATTCAAAGAGCGATCGCATAAGAATCATCCGACAGTCGCCTGGCAGCACGACCAAGACAGAAATGTTCGTGGATCTTAAAGCAATCGAAAAGCGACGGGCCGAGGACATTGCTCTGCAAGCGAACGACATCGTCGATGTACCGGTCTCGGGCGGTAAAAGATTGCTGGGCAGTCTTGTTAGTTCCGTCGTTCCCGCAGTCACGCAAATGCCGGTTAGAGTGATTCCCTAGTGATAGAAACGTGGGCCAAGGAAAAACGCGGTCTTGTCTTCCGGAGGTCGCGGAGAAGTTCACAAGAAACTGAGGTAGTAAAACATGAGAGACCTCACCAGGCGCGGCGCAAAAAATCGAAGTTTACAGATGCAAGACGAGGCTTCAATGGTCCAAGCGCTCATGCCGTATCATTTAAGCCCGCCCGAGGGCGATAAAGTTGCAGATCTAAGCGGTGAGAACCTGCGCAGCTATTGGCGCACCGTGCGCGGGAACCTCTGGTTAGTGGCCGGCATCACAATTTTTGCAACTCTAGCGGTAGCCGTCTATGAGACACATCAGCCCGATCAATATGAGGCAGAGGCCCGCATTGAAATCGGTCGGGAGAACGCCGCTCCGGGATTTAATGGTATAGCCAATTCCATTGGTGGACCAGCTGAAGACTCAGTTTACTTCAATACGCAATTGCAAATTCTGACTAGTTCGGGTTTGCTTCGGCGGGTCGTGAAGACGCTGGATCTCGAACACAATGATGCCTTTCTGCACCCAAGGCTGACGGTCAAGCACTCAGCTTGGCAAGGATTGCTGAATCTAGTTGGCCTGGATCGAAAAGATGATAAGGACCCTGCGCCGAAGAACGACGTGCTGCTTACCACGTCTGTTGCGAATGCCACATCGCGCGAAGACCTGGGGGAGGCCAAGAGGTTGGAGCCTTATGTAGGGGCCCTGATTAAGGGGCTGAAGGTGGAACCTATTAAGGAGACGCGCACAGAGGTCAAGGAAACGCGGTTGATTGATATTACCTTCAATCACAACGACCCGCAGATCACTGCCAAAGTAGTAAATGCAATTGCTGACGCGGCTGCCTACATGAACCTGGAGCGCAAGTCGGAAACGAGCACCATTGCGGCAGATTTTTTGCAGAAGCGCGTTGCTGAGCTGCAAAGCCAGATTCGCCGCGATGAGGCACAACTGCTGAGCTACGCTAAGGACAATCAAATCATATCGCTGGATGCAAGCCAGAACACCGTAGTGGAGCGACTGGCCGGTCTTAATCGCGAATTGCTCGAGGCAGAGAATGAGCGTGGCCAGGCGCAGGCGGCGTATAGGACTGCGCTCGCACCCAACGCCGCGGAGGCAATGGCTCGAGAGATCACCAAACAGAGCAACAACGAGGAAAGCAAGCTGGCCGACCTGCGACAGCGGCGTGTGCAGCTGCTCGTCGAAAATACTGAGGAATGGCCGGAGGTTAAAGAGTTAGATAAGCAGATCCTGGAAGTGGAGAAGCAAATCAAAGACCAGCGAGCGAGTGCTGCCGCCAACATGCGAAAAACTCTGGAGACGCGCTATCGGCAAACGCTCGCGCGGGAACAGTCCTTACGAGGTGCTTTCAACGAGCAACGCAATGTAACCGTCGCCCAGAATCAAGCCGCGATCAATTACAAGATAATGCAACAAGAAATTGATACCAATAAGGGTATTTTGCAGGCCTTGCTGCAGCACGCTAAGGAGAACAATATCGCTCAGGCTGGTTTGTCAAATAGTATCCACGTCATCGACTATGCCACCGCGCCGGACCAGCCAGTTGGACCAAAGCGGCTAAGGAACGTGGCCCTAGCTTTCATCCTCTCCCTCGGCTTTGCTATCGGTTGCGTCCTGATACGCGAGAATTTTGATAACACTTTCCGCTCGATCGCCGATATAGAGAGGAAATTGCGCGTGCCGGCACTCGCCATCGTGCCGTCTGCCGGTGGTCTGGTGCGGCACGGCTTACTCACCACTCTGCGGCCCTTAGCGCTGATCGGGAATGGGCAGAGGCGCCCAGAGTTGCTCCTCAGTCACCCGAACCCGGTTATCGCGGAGGTATATCAGCAGTTACGAGCCACCTTGCTCCTATCTCGAGACGGATGTGAGCTGAAATCACTCCTTGTCACATCGAGTCTGCCCGGCGAAGGGAAAACCACCACGGCGATTAATACCGCAGTTAGTTTAGCGGAATCCGGCGCGAACGTTTTGCTGATTGATGGGGATCTGCGCCGACCCAGTCTGCACAAGATTTTTGACGTGAATAACGACCAGGGTTTAAGCACCGCCCTCAGTGATGCGCTGATCGCTTCCGATCTGTTGTCCATAATCCAGAGGCCAGAGTTGGGTGAGCTTTCTCTTTCTCTACTCACTTCTGGCCCACCTCTTAAGAATCCAGCTAAACTGTTCGGCCACGCAAAGCTGCGCCAGCTACTAGCTACCCTGGAGTCGGAGTTTACGCATATAGTAATCGACTCACCGCCAATCGTTCCGTTTGCGGACAGCGTAATTCTCAGCGCAGAAGTGAACGGCGTACTTATGGTCGTTCAGGGTGGCAAGAGCCCCCAAGAGATTGTGCTGCGCTCGATGAAGTTGCTGGAAGATGTCGATGCTGTGATTCTTGGCGTTATCCTTAACAATACAAAGTTGCAACCGCTTGATACGTATTACCAGACCTATTGTCGGCAGTATTACCAAAGCCCCGAAGCTAAAGCGGCGGGCCTTTAAGCAGAAATATTCTAAGCGCGAGCTGCAAGTTCCTCCATTGTCAAATGTTCAGTCCTGGTGCTCGATCCGTCTGGGAGCCGCGCGTACTTACATGCGGGCTCAGGGAAGTGCGGTTGCTAGTGGTGTACGGTCGGAACGAGTAATCTTCAACAGCTTGCTTAGTCTCATTGGCTTAGCTGCTGTGCCCTTTGGGTCAATCGAGCCGTGGTGGGAGGGGATCTTTGAAAGTGCAATCTTCCTGCTCTGCGCGTGCGCTATCGTCACGGGTACAGTCGGAAAGCGAAGGCGAGTACCGGCAGTGCTGGCGCCAATCATCGGTCTTATTGTCCTTGCTTGCTTGCAGACACTCCCCTTGTGGCATACCGACTTCATCTCGAACCTGGTGCCCGGGATTTCTTGGACCATAAGCCTGGATCCTTTCGAAACCAAACGCTTCGTCATTAAGTTCCTGGCGATTGCTCTCGCCTTGGCCATGCTGCTGCGCTTCACGTCGAGCCGGAAGCGATTAATCGCGCTGGCGCACCTTGTGATCATCGTCGGCGTTGCCAGTGCTGGATTCGCGATCTGGCGCAGACTACTCCCAAGTACGGCTCTAGCTTTACTCGGTAATGTCAAATTGCAGAGCGGGAGCTTCGGTCAGTTCATGAATCGCAATCACTTTGCAGTGTTGATGGAGATGTCTTTGGGCGTGACGTTTGGCCTGGCGTCCTATACTGGCCATGGAATTAAACGTTATCTTTATGCGGCGGCTGCTTTCTTGGTCTGCGTAGCGCTTGTCTTGGCGAATTCGCGCGGGGGCATTATCAGCATGCTGGGCCAGCTCGGCTTTCTGGCCTGGATATATTCTGGCAGGGTATTTGATAGCCCTTCTTTAGAGCTTCATGCACACCGTCAGCATCGCGGCGCGCAGCAGTCCTGGGGCAGAAGTCGGATGTTCGCGATGCGCGGCGTCTTGATTCTTTTGCTTTTGGGCGCTGCTTTCTCTAGCGTGCTGTGGCTCGGTGGCGAGCCGGTGCGGCAGCGCATTGAGACCGTCCCTGATGAATTTCTGGTGCGGAGAGGCGATCTTGAGAATAAAAACCCACGTCGTTTGGAGATATGGCAAGCAACGTGGAGACTGATTGAGGACCATCCATTGCTCGGTTCCGGGTTTGGAGCTTACAAAACGGCAATCACTCAATACCTACCCGCTTCCAATGGTTGGCAGCCGCAACAGGCACATAACGAGTATTTTGAGCTTGTGGCGGGCGGCGGTGTTATTGGCGGGGCATTGGGCGTGTGGTTTGTGCTCATGCTAATCAGAGAAGCGCGCAAGCGGCTGCATGAGAGCGACGCCTTACGCCGCGCCGTGTGCTGTGGCGCGCTTGTCGGCCTGGTCGGTGTCGCAATCCACAGCCTTGTCGATTTCGGGCTGCACGTTATGGCAAATGCACTCATCTGTTGTGGGTTGATCGCGCTCGCCACCGCGAAGGTTCGATCCGGGCCGGTCGAATCGCCGTCGCTGATTGTCTGATAAGCGGCTCATCATCCATCAAGCTAATCTTCAATGTTGATTAAGAACCGCATTCAGCGAGCCTCAACGGCTCCGGGCCGGAGCCTACCGTTTGTCATTGGTGGTATCTCTACGTTGCTCTGCTTATGGTGCGCTACTCAGGCCTTGGGTTTTGGCCTGTCGCGGCTATACGCGGCCCGAGCTGTGGAAAAAAATGACCTGTCTCTTGCCAACAAAGCAGTACTGCTGGCGCGCTCAGACCCGGAAGCGTATGGCGCACGAGCAGCTGTGCTTGCGAAGCAAAAAAGGTTCACTGAGGCGACAATTGATTTAAAGCACGCCTTGGATCTGAGCCCGCGCGATGCCGAACTATGGATCAAACTGGGCGACGAGCAGACACAACTCCAGGATACAACGGGCGTGCTGAAGGCTTACTCTGAAGCGACGCGCTTGGCCCCGAATCACGCTCGCTCACACTGGTTATTAGGCAATTGCCTGCTCAGGGCCGGTCGCCTTGAGGAGGCCTTCGCTGAAATACGCCGGGCGACCGCAATCACGCCGGCGCTTTTCGTCGAGGCCATTGAGCTAGCCTGGCAAAGCTATAACGGCGAGCCGCAAGCCATTGAGCGGGCCCTCCAACCACAAACGGCACACGAGCGAATTGCCGTCGCACTATTCTTTAGTAAGCACGGACGCCATGACGAGGCCGTTCCATTGTTGAGAGCCATACGTCTTTCGGAAGATGAAAGGCTGTCATTACTGAGAGAACTGCTAGACGCCAACCAATTTGTGGAAGCCTATCAAGTGTGGTTGGATGGGAAGGACAAAACGGAAATCAAGTCTTCGAGCGGAATACCCTCAATCTCTAACGGGGGCTTTGAGGGCGAAATCGCTGTTGATAGTTTTGGCTTCGGTTGGCGATCAGTGCACCGGCTCAAGACCGTGGGCGTATCACTGGATCAGAGCGAGCCGCACTCGGGCAGACAGAGCTTAAGACTTGATTGGCACGGAGATCCGGATCGCTCAACCCCTATTGTTGAGCAGCTTGTGCTGATTTTGCCAAAGGCTCGGTATCGCCTGAGCTTCGCGGCGCGCACGCAATCACTCACTACCATTTGCGCGCCGCTGATCACAGTCGTTGATCCTAAGACGGCGGGGAGACGCCTCCTGGGCCAATCTCCGCCACTCCCACAAGACAGCAGCGGATGGCGCAACTATTCCGTTGAATTTACGATCGAGGACACTACCAAAGTCATACTGATCGGTATCACGCGTGAAGCAGGGCCTGACGGGCCTTGCCCCATCTTCGGCAGCACGTGGCTCGACGACTTCTCGTTGGTGAAAATTTGACGACAATACTCTTCTGTACTTATACGATGCCGCAGGTTCCTGCGGATATCCGCTAAAGTAACCCTTTTACAAGATTACCCTCCTCTATTGATGTCAGCCACATGTCTGCTTCAGGACTCACAGTTGGGATACCCCGCACTTTAGAAATAATTCTGACGGTGATTGGGCTAGTCCTTCTCGCACCTTTGATGGGGCTGGCGTCGCTGGCGATCTTCTTGACTTCAGGCGGCCCGGTCATCTTTCGCCAGAAGCGAATCGGTCATAAAGGCGTTCCGTTCGTTCTTTATAAGCTGCGCACCATGAAAGTAGCGGAGGAACAAGGTCCGCAAGTGACTCCGGCTGGCGACCCACGCGTTCTTCCCGTGGGCCGGTGGTTGCGAAAAGCAAAGATGGACGAGCTGCCGGAATTATGGAATGTCCTTAAGGGCGATATGTCGCTGGTGGGACCGCGTCCTGAGGTCCCGCGATATGTCGATATGAATAATCCGAAGTGGAAACTTGTGTTGGAAGCGCGGCCGGGAATTACTGACCAGACTACGTTGTTGCTGCTCAACGAAGAAGTTCTGCTGGCTTCCGTCAATGCTAACCGAGAAGAGTTTTACCTAAACACCTTACAACCATTAAAGCTTGAGGGCTATATCTCTTATCTTCGCGAGCGAAGCTTTTGGGGGGATGTAAGAGTTTTGGTGCAGACCTGTGGTGCAGTTGTGCTGCCGCGTTCGGCACCACCACCGACGACCCAAGTGAACTCAACAAAGCACGGCTAACTAGCCATGGATGCAAGTTACCAATTAGATCAATTCAGCTCCGAGCCAAGCAAGAATCGTAACTACCGGGCCATTCGCTTGCTAGTCAGGCCACTGCAGTTCATTCTGGATCTCCTGGTCTTGATTGCTGCTTTTTCGCTTGCCTACCTGGCAAGATTCGATTTTCAGATTCCGGTGGCGGAGCGGCCCAATCTCTTTATTCAGCTCGCACTCGTGGTGCTGATCCAGTTTGCCCTCCTTAATCTATCAGGCGTTTACACCTTCATTTGGCGTTATGTCGGTATGGCTGAGCTGAGGACGTTCCTCAGGGCGGCTTTGTGTTCAGCTACTCCCATTCTGCTCATGCGTCTGTGGGTACCTGAAACCTATCAGGTCCTGCGCGTACCGTTCTCGATCATCCTTATGGACACGGTCCTGGCGTTTGGTGGGGTTCTCGGCGTGCGTGTGTTGCGCCGCAACCTGTACGAGACCGGCGAAAAGCGTCATCGCGCGAACGGCAATGGTAAGGGCAGTGCGAAGTCGGTCCTATTGATCGGAGCCGGGCGCGCGGGAGTTATGGTCGCCGGAGAGATCCAGAACCGCACCGATATGGATCTGCACATCGCCGGCTTCGTGGATGACGCGCCCCAGAAGCGAGGTTCAGTTATCCACGGTGTCAAGGTGCTGGGTACTACGCGGGATCTGCCGGCTCTTGTTCGTGAACTGAATATCGATCATGTAGTGGTTTCAATTGGTCAAGCTACCCGCAATGATTTCCGCCGCATTCTGGACATCTGTGAAAAAATACCCGTGAAGGTGCGGACGATTCCAGGTCTTTACGAAATCTTGCAGGGGAAAGTGAAGGTCAGCCGCATACGGGACGTTCAAATTGAAGATCTACTCGGGCGCGAGTTAGTGCAACTTGACGAGCTGGATATTGCGCATTTCCTGGCTGGTAATGTTGTAATGGTTACTGGCGCTGGCGGTTCGATTGGTTCGGAGTTGGCCCGGCAAGTAGCACGCTTTCGGCCTTCGGAGCTTCTCCTGGTTGAGCGTGCTGAGTTTGCGCTATTCAGTATTGATCGCGAGTTGCGCGTCAATTGGCCGCACCTTCGCATCGTCCCGCTGGTGGCGGATGTTGGTCGAGAACGTAGCATGCGCTCGATATTCCAGAATCACAGACCGGTGCTCGTTCTTCATGCGGCTGCGCACAAACATGTGCCAATGATGGAGTCCAACGCGACGGAAGCAGTCAGAAACAATGTACTGGCCACGAAACTGTTGGGAGAACTGGCAGCAGAGTTCAACGTCGAAGCGTTTGTGCTGATCTCGACTGATAAAGCGGTGCGACCCTCATCCGTTATGGGGGCGACGAAGCGCATGGCTGAGCTAGTCATTCAGGATTTAAGCAGCCGTTTTAATACTCGTTATGTGGCAGTGCGCTTTGGCAACGTTATTGGTTCAACCGGATCTGTGATCCCGATCTTCAGTGAACAGATTCGTAAGGGCGGTCCCGTTACAGTAACGCATCGGGAGATGACCCGTTATTTCATGACCATTCCGGAGGCGGCGCAACTCGTATTGCAGGCTGGGGCCATGGGGCAGGGAGGCGAAATCTTTGTCTTGGACATGGGCGAACCGGTGCGAATTCTGGACCTGGCAAAGGCGGCGATCACTCTATCCGGTCTCCGCCCTTTTGCCGATATCGACATCGTTTTCACGGGAGTGCGTTCAGGCGAGAAGTTATATGAAGAACTCGAACTGACAGAAGAGCAAATGTCTAAAACTCGACATCCGAAGATCTTCATCGGAAAGATCAACGCGTATCCGGAAGAAAAGATGCGCTATGCGTTGCAACGATTGTTGATTCTGTCTGAAAGTGGCCGGGAGGTGGAGCTACGCAGGTTTCTGAATGATCTGCTGCCTGAGGCCCAGCTCAGCATACCCGATAGGGTTTCGGAGCCTCTTTCGGACCTCGGCGCTCCTCCACTAGTGACATTACAGGTGTCTAATTAGAATGCAATTCTCTACTCTCAACTAACTCAACCAGGGCCAATGATGGAAGCCAAATTTGCGATTAAGGATCAGATAAACTTCAATTCGATGCGAGGCGCGGACCATATAAAGGTCCTGCGAATCGAGCCAAGCAAAGGCTGGGTACCGCTCAAAGTGCGCGAATTATGGGAGTACCGTGAACTGGTTTATTTCCTGATCTGGCGCAACGTCAAAGTACGCTACAAACAGACGGCGCTGGGAGCATCTTGGGCCATCATCCAGCCTTTTATGACTATGGTCGTGTTCAGCTTGTTCTTCGGGAAACTGGCAAAAGTGCCATCCGATAATGTCCCCTACCCGATCTTCAGTTTCGCTGGGTTGGTTCCATGGACATTCTTTGCAAATAGTTTGGACCTTGCATCAAAAAGCTTAATAGGGAGCGCCCAACTGATCACGAAAGTCTATTTTCCCCGCTTAGTCATTCCGATCGCTACCGTGCTTTCTGGAGTGGTTGACTTTGCGGTCGCGTTCCTCGTGTTACTGATGATGATGCTTTACTACGGCACGATGGATTTGAGCAGAATGATATGGTTGCCGCTATTTCTCCTGTTGGAACTGGTCACCTCGCTGGGCGTCGCACTCTGGCTATCTGCATTGAGTGTTGAATACCACGATGTGCAATACGTCACTCCGTTTATGGTGCAGTTTTGGTTGTTTGCCACTCCGATTGCCTATTCTAGCAGCATGCTTTCCGAACCATGGCGAACGTTGTACGGACTCAATCCAATGGTCGGAGTAGTCGAGGGATTCCGATGGGCCCTGCTAAACACACATACGGGTCCCGGCGCGGTCATTATAGTATCCTCGCTCGCAGCATTGGCTATTTTGATTAGCGGAGCATTTTACTTCCGTAGGATGGAAAGAACTTTCGCTGATGTGGTGTGACTATGAATGATATAGCCATTCGAGCAGAAGGTTTAAGCAAACGATATCGCATCGGCCTCAAGCAGGAAAAGTACAAGACCCTGCGTGATACGCTGAGCCAGACTTTTACCGCACCGTTTCGCAGGCTTGGCTCAGCGTTCCAGCATCAAAACGGTCACCGAAACAGCAGCATCTGGGCGTTGAAGGATCTCTCATTCGAACTCAATCGCGGCGAGGTGATTGGCATCATCGGTCGCAATGGCGCCGGCAAAAGCACATTGCTCAAAATCCTTTCCCGAATCACCGAACCGACCGAAGGCTATGCTGATGTCCACGGCAGCGTCAGCTCTCTGCTGGAGGTGGGAATAGGCTTTCATAACGAACTGACCGGGCGCGAGAACATCTACCTTAACGGAGCCATTCTCGGAATGAAGCGAAACGATATCACACGAAATTTCGATGAGATCGTGGCCTTTGCTGAAATTGAGAAGTTTATTGATACGCCAGTCAAGCGTTACTCAAGCGGAATGTATTTGCGGCTGGCATTTGCCGTCGCCGCGCATTTACAGTCAGAGATCCTGATTGTCGATGAAGTGCTGGCTGTGGGTGATGCCCAATTTCAGAAGAAGTGTCTGGGAAAGATGGATGAGGTATCAAAAGGGGGAAGGACAATATTATTTGTGAGTCATAATCTGGTAGCAGTACAGAGCTTATGTAGCAGGGCTATATGGGTGCAAGATGGACGGGCGATTGAGGATGGCCAGCCTGGCTTGGTTGTAGCTAATTATTTAAAAACAGCGACGACTTCCATAGGCGAGAGAATCTGGGACAATCCAACTAAAGCGCCCGGGGACGATGTAGTCCGGTTGCATTCGATTCGCCTCATTCCTCAAGGCACTACTGTTGACCTCATGAATACCCGCACGCCACTGGTGATTGAGATCCAGTACTGGAACTTCAGGCAAAATACTGAATTAAATCTAAGTATCTTGGTGCACAATCACGAAGGAATTTGCGTCTTTTCATCAAATAGCGCTGGCGAGGAGACGTGGCATGGTAAACCTCTCCCTATCGGATTATTCCGGACTCAGGGCCATATACCAGGAAACATGCTGAATGGTGGCGTGTACCGAGTCTCGCTGCTTGTGATTAAAGATGGCTCGAATCTGGTCCATCGCGAGACTGATGCCCTCGTGTTCGAAATCCTGGACGATGTGAAAAATGGAAACGGGTGGTACGGCAAGTGGCAGGGAGTCATTCGCCCTAAGCTGCACTGGTCCACCGAACGATTAGAAACAGTTTCTGACACGGCAATGCAAATATAGCTAGTACAGAACTGGCCGGATATCATCGATGATATTCCTCTTCCTCTTTGCACTGTAACTAAGGAGTAGTGGAAAATTTCCCCAATCGGCTTCGTCCATACATTGCCATTTGACTTAGGATTCCGGCTTCAGGTGCACTTCGCGCTTGTGGCAATCCTATTCAAGTGCTGCCGTCTTATTGCGAAACCCTACGGTGCACTGCGCCGGTTGGTCCTATTGAATCTAAGTCTGCCGTTTTACATCGAGTTGAATGATACGGGAGCAATAAACCGATTACTTCTTCATTCCAGGTTTGCCGAAACCAGAGCAATTCTGCAAAAAATGGCGGCAAACATTGGGCAAGATTCTTATATTGAGAACCATCTTTTTGTTCATAATGCTCGCCATGATTACTCTAATCTTACAATCGGACAGAAAGCTTATGTTGGAAAAGATTGCTTCTTTGATTTATCAGACAAAGTCACGATTGGCGACAGCGCCGTGCTTGCTATGCGGGTTACGATTTTGACTCATTTTGATGCCGGTAGCAGTGAAGCAGCGGAACGCTTTCCACGAGTAACTAAGCCCGTGCACATTCAGTCTGGCGCTTATATAGGGGCCGGAGCGCTTTTGCTCCCTGGCGTCACTATCGGTCACGGAGCATTGGTCGGGGCTGGAGCAGTAGTACTTAAGGATGTGCCACCAAGAACGCAGTTTGCGGGCGTTCCTGCGCGAGCGATATCAAACGTTAAATTGGCGGAGCGGGTTTCGTAGCTTTCAACAGTGCGAGGCGGGGCAATGTGAAAATCGCCTTCTGGCATTTTTATACCTTTCGGCTCCTGCGTGGTATTGAGACGCTTATCATAAGCTTGTCGAATGCCCTGGTTGATAAGGGCGTAGATGTCTCGATTGTTACGGCTAAAGCTACAACACAGCCACTCGTCTCGCCTGATCCACGAATAAGGATTCATGCTTTCCCTACGTCACGATATTACAGCCATTTATTGATCACACCTTTTTATATCAATCACTTTTTCCACCACCGATACGATAGTGTGGTTACCTTCTTTGCTGATTTTGGGGAAGGCGGCGCATGGCGAGTTTTGAATCGATTTTGCGAGATACCTCTGGCGATTTATTTGTGCTATCCCTACTCTGCCGTTCCGCATCGCTATCTCTCTTTCCGCAAATTACAGTGGGAGCTAAGAGCGAAGCATATTCTCGCCGATGCAAACTGGATTGCTAAAGAGGCAGAAGAATTCTTCGGCCGCAGTGTCGGGGTGGTCCCAGTAGGAACAGACCCCGACCGCTTCCGGCCCAACCACACCTTGCGAGAGAAGTTGCGCAGACAACTGGGCTTCACGGAAAGCGACGTGGTCCTCCTAAATGTTTCAGCGTTGGAGCGACGGAAGGGTACCTGGCGGGTCATTCAAGCAATGTCGCGGCTTCGAGGGCAGTTTCCGCACTTGCGATATTTCATTTTGGGCGAGGGTCAGGATGAGCCAGAACTCCGAAGGTTGGTTGAAGAACTACACTTGCGTGACGCAGTGATCTTCGGCGGCACAACACCGCAGTTGGAAGCCTACTACAATATGGCCGATGTGTTCGTTATGTTGCCTGATGCCGAAGGGAACTCGATCGCCTGTCATGAAGCAATGAGCTGCGAGCTGCCGGTAGTAGTCTCTAATAAGGGTGGATTCATTGAAAGTGTTCCTCCTACAGCGGGCTTCTTGGTAGACCCGCATAACACAGAAGAGATTGATGCTGGACTGAGTAAGGTGATAAGCGATCCGATTGTCCGTTGGACCAAGGGCCAAGGCGGTCGCGCTCACATTTTGCAGAATTATTCATGGGACAAAATAGCAGAACGATTTCTGGAAATAATCCAATGAAGTTCTCTGTCCTGATATGCACGTACAACCGCGCTGAACTGCTGGATTCTGCACTTAGATCCCTCATTGAAACTGCCCATGAGAAGCCCGACGAGATAGTAATCGTCAATGGTGGGGACGGGCGGGCGGACAGTGTAGTTGAAGACAGACTACTGACGACAGACTGCCGCAAGATTCAAGTCAAACTCGTCAAAACTGTCAACAAGAATGTCGCCGCGAGCCGAAATATAGGTTTGCGGCATTGCCTCGGCGACATCATCGCCACGACCGATGATGATGCTGAAGTATGCCCTGATTGGGTGACCTTAATGAAACGGGCGCACGAGGAACACCCCGAGGCGGGCGCGATTGGTGGACTCGTGATGGGAAAGAACACGGACTCACTGGTAGGGAAGGCTGCCGACTTAATCACTTTTCCTTCCTGGCAAGAGTCACAATATGTACGGACTCTTCCGGGAGTGAACATTTCTTATAAACGACAAGTCGTGGATAACGTTGGTCCGCAGGATGAGACACTCTTTCGGGGCGAAGATGTCGACTATAACTGGAGAGTGCAGCAGCTTGGTTATAAGATCTATTTTGATCCGCGGATCAAAGTCCACCACCACCATCGTCCGACCGTTAAGGCGTTCCTGAATCAGCATTACATGTATGGGCGTGCTTACTATCAGGTGCGTCGCAAATGGCCGGATATGTATTGCGTTTATCCACGCGGTATCCGCTGCTTTAGAGATGTCTTGAAGGTCGGAAACTTTTTCGCCGCCTTATTGTACGAACCTGTCAGAGCCAGTCGGAAGGCATCTTCTTTAATCAGTCGAATAACCTTGTTACCGATGATCTTCATGGCTGAATTTGCATGGAAGAGCGGTATGCTCATGCAAGCCTGTCGAGAATCGGAATCAAACAGTTGACCGACTGATGGACTTTGAATTGGCCATCGGATTTCAATGCGCGTTCTTTTGATTCCCAGCGCTTATCCTCCCCGTGTTGGCGGTGTCCAGACTGTTACTCATAATTTGGCTCAGCACCTTGTGAGAAAAGGACACGAGGTGCAGGTAGTGACGAATCACTATCCCCGCTGCCTGCCGGTTCGGGACAGTCTAGACGGCGTGTCAGTCGAGCGGATACTTTTTCTAACACCTGATGTTAGTAGCCTGCAACGAAAACGACCGGATCTATTTCTGGCCTCGTTTTACTTTTATCCATATGCGCTTTGGCGATTGCGAAACATAATGCGTAGCTTTCGCCCTGACATAGTGAATGTTCACTTTCCCGATCACCAGATTCCATTCGTTCTGGCATTGCGCCGTGGATTCGATGTCCGGCTCGTCGTTTCATTACACGGACACGATATTGAGAGAGTGACAATGGACGACTCGGGCCCGAATGGAAACAGACCGAGTGGGTCGCGTTATCGGCGCTCTGCGACGAATCGCTTGCGATCAATTCTCAGTGACGCCGACGCAGTGACAGCATGTTCACAGTATCTGCTGGACAAGGCTATTCAAGTCGAACCGTCAATCGCCGGAAAAGGACGGGTTATTCACAATGGCATCGATCCACTGCGTTTTCGAAATAAGACTGCCTATGTTTGTACTCGGCCCTATATCCTGGCGCTTGGTCGGCTTGTTCGAGCCAAGGGACTTGATATGTTGTTGGAGGCCTTCGCTCAAACTGAATCAGAGGAAATCGATCTGATCATTGCAGGTGACGGTGAGGAACGCGGGGCTTTAGAGAACCAGGCTCGGCAATTAGGCCTCGAAGGACGCATTCATTTCTTCGGATCCGTGACTCCAGAACAAGCTGTATGGTTGCTGAATGGATGTGTATTTCTTGTTATCCCCTCTCGGTTCGAGTCTTTCGGTATTGTTGCTCTGGAAGGACTAGCGGCAGGTAAGCCTATACTCGCTACGCGGGTAGGAGGGCTGGCTGAGCTCCTTACGAAACTTCACCGTCGGGTCAGAGATGGCGTCCACCCTTCTGCGGATGTTTGGCGCTCAAGCGAAACAGAAACAAATGTCATGCCGTTGGACCAAGTTATCACCCTGGTGGAACCTAACGCGGAAGCGCTGGCAAAAGGCTTAAGCAAAGCGTTGCATTCCAATCCGCATTCGTACTGTGATAACAAGTCACTTGTGGAGAACTACTCGTGGGAGCGAATAGTTAATCAGTACGAAGCTGTCATGATGAACTGACAAACTATTAGAAATGTTTAGCAGAATGACTCGCAGTTGGCGTCCGTCGCCTTATCTTTTTCTAATACCCGTTGCCGTGCTCCTTGCGATTCTCACCGATGTTTACATCGTTGATTACGGCAGCTCTTATCGAGAAGTTATCGTAGCCTTGTGCCTCCTTGCTGGCTTCCGTGTGGTCTTAGCCTCGCGAAGTGGGTTGAAGGTGGGACTGGTTTTCCTGGTAACGACGTTTGGACTGGGATATCGAACAATGTCGGTAACCCCCAACCTGCGTGTCCACCCTTCTGAGTTGGTGGTATTGGGACTGTTCGGATTGCTGATCATGCAGCAGCCAAAATGGCCCCGAAGTAAGGACATGGCAAGGCTCCCAACCTGGTTCCTCCTTTTCATCCCATTTTGGTTATGGGGTTGGCGGCCCCTGGTTTCGGGTGACATCAAATGGGAGTTCATGTTCTCCGAATTCAAGAACTTCATCGTGCTTATTCCTCTATTTGTCTTAGCGAGTACCGCCCTTGAGGAAAAGAGTGTCTGGCGGCCGGTGCTGCTGACCTTTTACCTTGTGGGGACTTGGATTGCTGCTATGGGTTTGTTGGAATATATGTATCCCCAAGTTAAAACATTATTCCCGAGTTTTGTAAGCGATCCAATACCATATGAAACCGGCGAAGGCTTCCAACGTGCAAATTTCTCTTTTTGGGGGACTTCCGATGCAGTCTACATTTGCGTGCTTGCTATGCCGATTGGGACGGCTGTTTGGGAGTGGTGGTCGGCCTCCTGGAAGAGGGCGCTCAATGTCTTGATTGTGGCGACGATGTTGGGGGCCGTTTACATCAGCGGTCATAGAAACGCATGGTTAATGATTACCGTTCAATTTCTTGGCTTGCTTGCAGTCAAGAAGCGATACCTATTGGGCCTCGCTCTTTTGTTTGTTTTCCTTTTAGCCTACCAGTTGCTCCCGAATGCAGCGAGGGATAGGGTCTATTCAGGGGCTGAACTGGTAACTGGGCAGCCTCTCAAATATGACACAAGCGGTACAAAACGCTGGGGTAGGGCGACTACGTCACTTACCAATTCGTTAGAAGAACCTCTCGGTAGGGGATGGGCCGCAGCGGGGTGGGTGCATAATGATTTTTTGCAGGTGGCTGAAAATTTGGGCCTGGCGGCAGGTGCCCTGTTTATTGGAGCTTTTATATTCACCCTGCAGCGACTCTGGCGCCGAGTTGGTACAGCTTCCAAATTGGGTGAACAGAGAATCCCCGGCACGGCGCTCTTGCTGTCTTTCACCTCTGTTGGAATTATTCTGGCTACCGAGGCTGCGTTAGATTTGCCTCAGCAAATCTTACCCATCTGGTTTATTTGGGTGATCGCAGAAATCTGGCTACGGCAGATGCATATGAAAAGGGCAACAATAGATGACACATCCTCTAATCTCGGTGCTTTTGCCAACCTACAACTGTGCTACGACCGTGCGCGCTACTCTAGAGGCGGTTAAGTGGGCAGGCGAAATCCTTGTCGTGGACTCTTACAGTACCGACGCTACATTAGATATTTGCCGCGAATTTGGAGCGCGTATCGTGCAACATGAGTACATTAACTCTGCCAAACAGAAGAATTGGGCCGAGACTCAGTGTAGACATGAATGGGTGCTCCAGATAGACGCGGATGAAGTTCTTGAGGTGGGGCTCCAGGACGAAATAGAGCAAGCCATTGCAACTGTCCCGCAAGATGTTCACCTTTTTCGTATTCCTCGCAAGAACCACATGCTAGGCCAGTGGATACGTTATGGCGGTAACTTTCCCGATTACCAGACTCGACTATTTCGCCGTGGAAAGGCTCGCTGGAATGAGCGAGAGGTTCATGCTCATATGGAAGTTAATGGAGATGTTCGAACACTGCGTCATTGCCTCTTACATAACAATATGCCTCATATCTCTAAAGAGTTGCGTAATCTGGATCGCTATACTCGTTATGAGGCGGACGAAATGTGGAAACAGCAACGGCATTTTCGCTGGCATCACCTCGTCGTACGTCCCTGGCTAATCTTTTTCCACCGCTATCTTTGGCTTCAGGGATTCCGCGATGGTTGGCGAGGATTCTTTTATTCAGTCTATATAGCAATCTACGTTTTCTTGTACTGGTCCAAAGTATGGGAGATGGAAGAATTACGATTGGATCGGAGTCCTCAGTGGGTCTAGGTTTTCCCCGAAAGATATGATCTCCGCCTTTGCGGTCGAGCAGGCCGGTTAGTCGGCCATGAAACATGGCGTCTGAACTATCTTCTTTTCAGCGGGTGCGCAACGCTGCTCGGTTGACGACTGTCTTCGTTGAATCGACAGCTGCGATGGGCGGTGTTCAGTTTAGTACACTCTATCTGCTTCAACACCTGGACTCGGTTGTCTGGGACGCCGTGGTAGTTTGCCCTGAGGAAGGTGACCTGAGCGAAGCGTGTCGCCGGTCCGGCATAGCTGTGCAGATTCTGCGCCGTCCGCGAGTGCGCTCCACTAGCTTTCGAATTGGCCGAAACGCAGCACGATTGCCGAATCCCATTGCCTGGGTCTGGAATTTATGGGCCACACTGGTTGCCGTACGAAGACTTGCTCGTTTTCTGAAGCAAAAAAAGCCGGATCTCGTCGTAACCAAGGGACTGTTTTCACACTTTTACGGCGGCCTGGCTGCACATCGATTGGGCATTCCTTGCGTCTGGCATGTGCAGGATTTTATCTCTGAGAGGTCCTGGAAGATCTACCAGCGCTTGTTTGGTCAGGTCGCACGGTGGCTGCCGGACCATATCATTGTCGATGGTGCATGCATCAGCCGCCAATTGCATCGCACACAGCAGAATCAGATCAGCATAATTCATAATGGCGTAGATACTAAACATTTCCGACCCGACATAAACGGTGAGGGCATACGCCGAGAGGTGGGGATTCCTCTTGATGCCATGGTCATAGGCCATGTGGGCCGGATGACACCGTGGAAGGGTCAACATTATTTGCTTGAGGCTTTCGCGCTTATAGCAGCGGTAATCCCAAATGTCTATCTGCTTTTTGTCGGTGCGCCAGTATTCGACAACGACGCTTATCAGCGCCGACTTGTCAATCGGACTTCTCAGCTTGGCCTAAGCGATCTTGTCAAGTTCGCAGGCTACCGTCACGACATACCCTTTGTGTTGGCTGCGATGGATGTGTTCGCCTTCACCTCGCTCGAAAAAGATACCAGTCCGCTCGCCTTGCTTTCGGCGATGTCATCCGGCCTGCCAATCGTGGCTTTTGATATTGAAGGCGTCCGTGAGCTGATGAAGGCAGATGAACAATTTCTGGCTGTACCATTAAACCGCTCAGATGCCCTTGCTGAATCACTCATCAGGCTTCTTACTGATGAGAGACTACGGCGGCGACTGTCTGCGTCCGCTCGCCAGCACGCCGAGGCAGAATACAGTTTGCAACAGCATGTATGCCGTATGGAGAAAGTTTTGCTCGCAGCAAGTGTTACTGAACCGGCGGTACCTGAAATACCCGCCGTCAGTCGAGATCCAGAATTCGACATTCAAGCTTAATGAATTGATCTCTTGAAAAGAACTTTGCTTATTAGCACGCAGGGGATTGGAAATACAGTCCTCATGACTCCCGCAATTCGGCTGCTTGCTGAAGCTGGGAATCAAATTGATCTGATTGTGTCAGATAACGGTTCAGATGAGATTTTAAGCGGCAGCCCATACATCGAATGCCAGTATCTCTGGAAAGAGCGTGATGGATGGATAAAGAATGTCCTTCGTCTACGCTCTAGTCTGCAGTCGGTTAAGTATGAGACTGCCTATGCGCTTTATCCTAATGGAAGGCGAGAGAACGCTTTGCTCTTCTTGGCGCGGGCCTCACGAAAGAAGTGCTATGTTGATAGAAATCACTACTATCGGTTGCTTGGCTTCCTACCCTTTACTGAAAAGATTGAGCTTGAAACACACCACGATGCAGTTAGCAATATGAATTTGGTGCGAGCTGATGGATCAAACTCCGCAGTCCACGAACCCGAGATTTCGCTCTCAGAGGAGACCGAAGAATTAGTTGAGAGGTTCTACGAATCACATGGCCTTTATAACAAATTCGTTGTGGCTGTTCATCCAGGAGGCGGAAATTCGGCAAAGCGATGGGGCGAAGAAAACTATTTAGATCTGTGCGTAAAGCTCGTTCGAGAGCACAACGTCAAATTATTGATATTTGGCAGCAAGGCGGAAGCATATCTTGTTAACAAATTTGCCGAAGCACTTAAAGATGAGGCGGTTTCAGTTTGCGGTCTAAATATCAGTCATGTTTGCGCGCTCCTTCGACGAAGCCAGCTAGTCATCGCAAATGATTCTGCGATTATTCATATTGCTTCAGCTTTCGGTGTACCCGTGGTCGCCATATGGGGCTATACCGATTTTCACCGCACCGCACCGTTCAACGCCAAGGGTGTACTAATAAGAATCGACTATCCGTGCAGCCCTTGTTATCAGTTTGCCGTCGGCTACATAAACGACTGCGAACATCATCTCAAATGCATTAGAAATATTTCCACCGAACGTGTCTATCGAATAGTCGCTAGATACATATCACTCTTAAGTAGTCACAAATCCTTGGACCCTTTGGTATTTGGAAAAGACAGCGGAGTTGAGTCGGTTAAGCGGATGGAACATGGTTGCCTTATGGTAAACATACACGCTTGATTCAACGAGCCTCTTCGGTTTGTTGAATGTATCCAGTGCTAGTTGAGGCTTGGCCTACATTTCGCTCCCAAAACCGCGAAACACCACGGAACCCAAATATCTTGTCGTTTGGCGCGCGTGCTGGCTGACGTCGAATCATCATTCAAGGGAACCGGAGATCCTGGGCCAATCACACACTGGATGTACCTTTTGTTTAGAGTAAGAAAGGTCGAATCGAGCTATGGAGTTAATACCAAAAAAGCATGGCGGTCGAATCTCAATGCCGAGAGTCTCGAGCGAAAGTAGCAGAGTGCCTGAAATGGAGGACCTCATCCTCAGTGCCCTCAGTGCTCATCATGCCACGATCTCCCAGATTGAACATTATCTCAGGCCCGGTATCGAGAAGGCTGCCATGCAGATCGTGGAGTGCTTCCGGCGTGGAAATCGTGTTCTCCTCTGCGGAAACGGCGGTAGTGCTGCCGATGCTCAACACATTGCGGCCGAGTTCGTGGGCCGATATCAGACCGAACGACGACCACTGCCTGCCATTTCTCTGACGACTGACACATCAGCTCTCACCGCGATAGGAAACGACTACGGCTTTGATGAAGTGTTCGGCAGGCAGGTCGAAGCGCTGAGTCGGTACGGCGACGTGCTGATAGCGATTACCACATCGGGTAACTCGGCCAACGTCCTTCGGGCGATCGAGGCGGCGCGACGTGTGGGAGCCTATTCGATTGGGCTCCTCGGTGGTAGTGGCGGGAAAGCCGAGCCCCTGGTTGATCTGCCGCTTGTCGTTTCGGCGACGTCGGTCGCGCGGATCCAAGAGGCGCACATCCTCATCGGCCACATCGTTTGTGAAGCAGTCGATGCTTCTTTCGGGTGAGCATTCCATGAGGTGAAGCGCTGCGGCTCGCCTGGCCTTAATCAACGAATAACTCGAACGCACTTTTCTCGCTCGCGAAGTCATTCAATCGTCGAAGGTTGATTTCGGGCGAGTTTCAAGTTCCATAAATTTCGACAAGTGAGGTTCTAAGTCATGGCTTTAGCAGTTCAACTTATTAAGCCGGTCAGAGAAAAGTTTTTAGTTTTCGGTGCACCCGACATCCGGGAGCCCGAGATTCAAGAGGTGGTGGAGACCTTGCGGTCGGGTTGGCTCAGTAGCGGGCCACGATGTCGTAAATTTGAGGAGCTCTTCCGCGCGTACATTGGTTGCGATCACGCTATCGCCCTTAACTCTTGTACAGCAGGACTTGAATTGGCACTGGAGGCGCTGGGCATTGGACCAGGCGACGAAGTTATCACAACGCCGCTTACCTTTTGCGCCACTGCAAATGTAATTGTTCATCGCGGGGCCAGACCAATCTTCGTCGATGTTGATCGGCAAACCGGAAATATAGATCCCGAAGAAGTGTTGAGAGTCATCTCTAAGAAAACCAAAGCTATTCTGCCCGTTCACCTTTACGGGCGACCGTGCGCGATGAATGAGTTAATGACTATCGCCAGGGACCACGGGTTGTACGTGATCGAAGATGCGGCCCATGCTTCAGAAGCGTGGTACCGCGGCAGGAAGATAGGGACCATCGGAGACGTCACTGTATATAGCTTCTACGCCACTAAAAACCTGGTTACCGGCGAAGGGGGAATGCTTGTCACCAACAAGGAGGAGGTCGCGGACGAGATAAGGATTAAGCACCTGCATGGGCTAAGCCGGGACGCCTGGAAACGGTATTCGGAAGAAGGATTCCAGCCATACGACGTCATTGCTGCTGGTTACAAATACAATATGATGGATATTCAGGCCGCCCTGGGGATCCATCAACTCGCTCGCTTGGAAGAGAATCTAAAGATCCGCGAACGCTACTGGCAGACCTATGATGAAGCATTCGCCAGTATCGAAGGGATCATAACTCCTCAAAGGGTATTTGAGCATCCTGACTTTGGAAAAACACGCCACGCCCGACATCTTTACACGATTTTGCTCGACCTCGATCGGCTCGGAATTTCTCGGTGGGAATTCATTGATGCCCTGAAAGAGGAGAAAATCGGGACAGGGATTCATTTTATTGCGCTGCACCTTCACAGTTTCTATCAGGATAGGTTTGGCTATAAACGAGGTGATTTTCCCAACGCTGAGTACATCTCGGATCGGACTGTCTCCCTACCACTATCTTCTCGCTTGAAGCAGGAGGATGTCTTTGACGTCATTAAGGCGGTACAGAAAGTTATCTCTCATAGAGAATTGAGGAGTCTGAGTAAGCTTTTGGGGTCCCCTCTCGTGACAAGGGTTTGATCAATGTCGAGAAGGTCATCGCTTGTGGCATATCGGGCTGGCATCGCTAATGAAACAGTTACAGCACCTTCAACCCCACGCCCGGTTTATCTAATGAGCTGGAGGTCTCTCGCGCGAGAAGTAATGACAAAAATCGCTAAGTCCAATTGGTTGGTCGTAAGCCTCCTTATTTGCGCATCTCTATTAGTCAGGCTATGGAATATCCGGATGCCTCTCCAGGGAGATGAGTACAGTTCGTTGCAAGAAGCTACGAAACTTGGAAGCAATCTCAGTGGCATACTCTACTTTACGATTCTTCATTTCTGGATGCAGTTAGGGCATAGCGACTGGTGGTATCGCCTTCTCTCTGTCTTACTGGGCATGGCTGCTGTGCCGTTCGCCTATTGGGCCGGTAGACTGACGGCCGACAGGCTAACAGGGTTCGTTTTTGCCACGCTAGTGGCCATTTCCCCTTTCGCAGTCGAGACATCGCAAGGGGTTCGCCACTACAGCCTTGCTTTGACTGTCAGCACCATGGCCCTTACTGCCACACTCTTTCTCCTTTACCATCCGGAACGCCGTTGGTCTTGGATTTGGCTAGGGATTAGTCTATTGCTCTTATCCCTTTCACATATCTTCGGCATTCTGCTCTCTAGCATTCTCATATTGTTTGTCTACGCCGTGCAAGGCAGATGGCCGCGCAGACAAAGCAACCGATTGGTGCTCATAGGCGCTGGTCTGACCATGGTTTCAACAATCTTGCTATGGCCAGTGACTCGATATTACGGGTGGCAAATTCTGCAGCGCTCGATAGATTCATTCCAGCGGGTAAACTATCAATCATCTCGGGGGTTGAGTATAGTTCAGGTAATCAAGATCCCGCTTACGTTTTACATCTTTTTCCTTGGGTATCATGTTTATCCTCTAATGTTGTTAATCGTGCTACCGGCAGCTGTACTGGCGCTTGGCTGTACAATTCTGGGAATGGTCATGTTGCGGCGGCGGAATAACGCTCTAGCTTTGGTTCTATCGGCGCTCAGCCTCATATTCATTGTTTTTCTGGTGCTAGATTCACTCACTCCTCCATATACGGAAATGGCCAGTCCCCATCACGTCACAATAGCCTGGCCGGCCTTCGCTCTATTGCTGGCGGTTGGCGCATCGCGCTACCGTCGAGGCGCCTTGGTTGTACTAATCTTGCTGATCAGTTTGGTCGGACTGGCTGCTGGTTGGCGTGGCGATTGGTCCCTGGGAGGATCCGAACCAGATTGGCGTGCAGCGGCCAAATTCGCTAGTGACTCAAGAGTCGGGCGTACTGCAATCCTACATGATGGTCGTTCTCAAGCGTCGGTCGCTCGCTACTTTCCTCAAGAATTGCCGCGAATCGACAATTGGGCCTATCTTCAACGGAAAGATACTGACAATCTTGCTGACTACAATCGCTGCATCTTCGTCACAAACGACTTCCATGCTGACCCTCGTCAAGGCTTTGATCGCTTGTTGGAGCGCATTGCCGAGTCCTTCACTTGGGTGGATGGCCGAGTGAGCTATCCTTTCTTTGAGTATGTCCTAGAGCGCAAGCCAGATGGAATGTCCGGCTACGCCTTAGTGCCTGGAACCGGCCAGATCCGTCAGCCCCTGAACATCTACAGCTTCGAGTTTCAGGATCTGCACCTTCCGGTTACGGTTAAAGTTGAAGGCGTTCCCTTGATCGTTGTGGGAAGCTTTGACCTTCTTAACGCAGACGGCCACCGCGAGCGGATTATCCCCCTTGCTAGTACCCCACTAACTGACCGCTTAATGATACTGAGCAATGTCACCGCCAACCAGGGGCTTGCGCCAGGCCAGCAGGTTGCTGAGGTTGTTTTGGAAACTAAAGGGAAGGAGATTCTGACCTTCGGCTTACGTTTGGGTATAGAAACAGAATCGTGGGATCACATTTGTTCCCACGAGGCCCGGTGCGTAACTGAACAGCAGTGGCATAAACGAGTCGCCTTCGCGGGGCAGCAGGCTTATCCCGGAGCTTGGCGCGACTTTCAAGCTGGCCTGCATGGGAGCGTTATTAGTTTGCCACGAGAAGTAGAGATTAAGAGGATCACCCTCCGTTACTTAGCAAATGCGGGGCGCCTGAATGTGTGGGGCCTGGGCCTTCCGCCTAAAGAAACCTTATCTCGGGTTGAAAAACCTTAATAGTAACCTGCCGCAGACTTATCCGAAGCGTACTTGCTTAACTAGACGGGATTGCCAAAACCGAAGATATCCTCATTCCCCATTTATCAGTACTCCCAAAATTCAGCTCATTCACAACTGGATTCCCGGCAATGGCTGTAAAGACATTTAGTTACATGAGGAGGAAGTAAATGAGAGGTATCATCCTCGCCGGCGGGCGAGGAACCCGACTCTTGCCACTCACTTACGGAGTCAACAAACAGCTCTTGCCCGTCTACGATAAACCATTAATTTACTATCCCCTCTCTTTGTTAATGCTAACGGGCATTCGGGAAATCTTAGTTATCAGTACACTCGAAGATCTTCCCGCGTTCCGTTGTTTGCTGAAGGATGGCAACCAATGGGGACTACAATTCGATTACGCTGTGCAGAGTGAGCCACGCGGCCTCGCTGATGCCTTTCTGCTCGGCCGAGAGTTCATCGCGCGGGAGCCCGTGTGCCTGATCCTGGGCGATAACATCTTCTACGGTTATGGCTTGCCGGACACCCTTCAAGCTGCAGCCACCCTGACAGGCGGGGCAATGGTTTTCGCTTGCCCGGTGCGTGAACCAGAGCGCTATGGGGTAGTGGAATTCGACTCAGCCGGACGGGCCGTGAGTATTGAAGAGAAGCCACAGAAACCGCGCTCGAACTATGCGGTGCCCGGCATCTACTTTTACGACCATGAAGTCGTCGAGATCGCGGCAAACTTGAAACCATCGGCGCGCGGCGAGTTAGAAATCACTGACCTGAACCGGGTTTATCTGGAGCGCGGTCAGTTACAGGTCGCGTTTTTGGGTCGCGGAGTCGCTTGGCTGGATGCTGGCACGCACGAATCGCTCTTGCAGGCCGCCAATTTTGTACAGGCTCTCGAAGAACGCCAGGGAATGATGATCGCCTCTCCCGATGAGTCCGCCTATCGCATGGGCTATATCACTGCCGAACAGTTGGGTGTCCTGGCTGAACCGATGACCAGCAGTTATGGAGATTACTTACGGCGCGTGCTGGAAGAGCGCCACCTTCCGACAAGCCGAAGTCTGGAACGCGGGGGGCAACCAGCGATAGAGACTGAAGGTGCGAGCCCTAAAAGCCAGAAAGTCGCATCCGACCCACGCGACACACCCTTTGTCAGCGTAGTTATGCCAGTCCGCAATGAGGAAACATTCATTGCCCGCAGCCTCAGGGCAGTGCTCCAACAGGATTACCCATGGGCACGGCTGGAGGTGATCGTTACCGATGGCATGTCTACTGACCGCACGCGGCAGATTGTGCAGTTCCTTCAGGCGCAGGATCCCAGAGTAAAGCTGATTGACAATCCGGAAAAGATCGTCCCGACAGGACTGAACCTGGCTATAGAGCAAGCACAAGGAGAAGTCATCGTCAGGGTTGATGGACACTGCGAGATAGCCAATGACTACATTCGCCGTTGCGTAGCGCATCTGCTGAATGAGGATGTGGATGGCGTGGGAGGGCCGCTGGAAACGTTCGGAGAGACCCCTCGTGCGGGAGTAATCGCCAGGGCGATGAGCTCTGCCTTTGGTGTCGGTGGTGCAGCGTTCCGCACAAAGGGCGGTAGGACTATGCTGACGGACACGGTCGCCTTTCCGGCTTACACACGCACAATCATCGAGCGCGCGGGCCCTTTTGATGAAGAGCTGGTGCGAAATCAGGACGATGAGTACAACTGCCGGCTGCGTAAGATGGGAGCAAAAATCATGCTCGCTTCGGATGTGCACTGCCGATACTACAGCCGCAGCTCATTCCGCTCTCTGTGGAGACAGTATTTTCAATACGGCTATTGGAAAATTCGGGTCATGCAGAAGAACCCCCGTCAAGTGCGGTTCCGCCACTTCGTACCCCCACTCTTCGTGACGGTACTGATAATCTCGTTGTTAGCGATGCCGCTCCTCGGTGTGAGCGGACTCATCTTTGGTCTGGTCGTAGCATCCTACCTCGTCGCAATCCTTGGAGCTTCGCTTTTAGAGAGCAGAAGGGCTAATGGGCAATCATTGACCCTCCTTCCCGTAGCCTTTGCAACGCTTCACCTGTCATATGGTCTTGGTTTCCTTGTTGGACTAGCGAGGTTCTGGAATCGTTGGGGCAATAGGAAGAATGGGTTGGAACATTTCAATCCGCATCAGCAAGCCAAAGAGATGTAAGCGAAGAGTCAGTCATACTGCTGAGCGTCTAAATTGTATCCCGAAAGCGGGAATGATCGTGGAAATGGATAATCTGGTGCAAGAACATCTTCCAAGTAGTTCGACAAACTCGAGTCTGTCGAACATGTCTAACGCCAAGCGCGATCTGCTGCGAAGGTATCTATCAGGAGAAATCAACCAGAAGCCGACCTCGCCACAGACGATCAATCGACGTGCGCCCGGCAACCTCCCTCAACCCTCATTTGGGCAGGAGCGGCTGTGGTTTCTGGATCAATTGATGCCCGACTCGCCGGTCTTTAACATTCCTATCGCGGTGCGACTGTCCACCCCGCTGGATCTCGTTGTGCTTGAGCAAAGTCTTAACGAAATTGTCCGACGTCACGACGCTCTCAGCACAACCTTTGCCACGGTTGATGGGCAACCGAAGGCAGTCATTGCTCCGAACCTGATCCTTACGATCCCGGTTATCGATCTTGGCGGCTATCCCCAAGACGAGCGGGAGACCGAGGCCCGGCGGTTGACTAACGAAGAGGCGTTGCGTCCGTTCGATTTAGTCCAGGGCCCGCTCGTACGCGTGAGCTTGATCAGGCTAGGCGAGGACGCCCATGTTCTGCTTGTAACTACGCATCACATCATCAGTGACGCTTGGTCGACAGTCGTCTTCTTTGAAGAACTGTCGCGGCTCTACGAAGCGTTCTCTAAGGGAGAACCATCTCCGTTGCCTGAACTGCCAATTGAGTACGCTGATTACGCGGCGTGGCAAAGAGAGTGGGTCCAGGGAGAACAGCTAGAGAAACAGCTTTCTTACTGGAAGAAAAGTTTGGGCGGGGAATTGCCTGTCCTCGATTTAGCGACAGATAGACCGCGACCCTCTGTGCAGACACACCGTGGCGCGCGCGAATCACTCCTACTGTCTGAGAATCTCACTGAAGCTATCGTCGCGCTGAGCCAGCGCGAAGGCGCCACATTGTTCATGACGCTGCTCGCCGCATTCAAGGTCCTGCTTTTCCGCCATACCGGACTGCAAGACATCATCGTAGGCTCTCCTATCGCCAGTCGTCCTCAGCCGGAGACTGAAGGGTTGATTGGCTTTTTCCTCAACAATCTAGCGCTGCGCACGGACCTCTCTGGCAACCCGAATTTCCGAGAAGTCCTGGCACGCGTGCGCGAGACGGCATTGGAAGCCTACGCTAATCAGGATGTGCCTTTTGAGAAGATTGTCGAGGAGTTGAGACCGGAACGGCACCTGAGCCGCACCCCGCTCTTTCAGGTCTATCTGAATCTCTTCAACTTCAACGACGAACTTAAGCTGCCCGCTTCCACGAAGGGCATTTCCTTCTTTGAAGCCTGGCTAAAGTCTGACGAAAACTTGTCGAAGTTTGATCTCACTCTCTATGCGGGCTTGCAGGGCGGAGAACTGAAGCTTGCGCTGGTTTATAACGTCGATCTCTTTGACGCCGCTTCAATCACTCGAATGCTCGGCCATTTCCGGACGTTGCTGGAGGGTGCTGTTGCCAATCCAGAGCGCTCAATTTCGGATTATCCATTAAGGACCGAGGCTGAAAGGACCCGCGACTTCATTCGCAGTAACAGCGTTCGCCCCGTCAACCCGTTTATCACATTTGCGAGACATGAGATCGAGCAGTCGATAGCTGATCGCTTTGAAAGTCAGGTCAGAAAGTTCCCCAGCCACATTGCGGTTAAGAGCAGGAGTCATGAATGGTCTTATGAAGAATTGAACCGGTCCGCTAACCGAGTGTGTCAGACAATTCTCAGTCTGCGTGGAGAAGGAGAGGAAAGAATCGCTCTCCTGCTTGAACACGACGCTCCCATGATCGCCGCACTATTGGGCACGTTAAAGGCGGGTAAGACTTATGTTCCGCTCGACCCCTTATATCCCAGAGAAAGGCTAGCCTACATCCTCGCAGACTCACAGGCAGGCGCGCTGCTGACAAACGACGAGAATCTTCCTTTGGCCCAGAAGCTGACCGGTGATGGCGTGCAGCTTATCAATATCGATCACTTGGATTCAGCGGCGCCAGTAGCCGGCGCATTAAATATACCGCCAGACCGGCTGGCTTACATTCTGTACACCTCTGGTTCGACTGGAAAGCCGAAGGGCGTGATGCAGAACCATCGTAATGTGCTGCATTTCATTCGTGTCTATACCAACAACTTGCATATCAACTCAGATGATCGGCTCACTCTGCTTTCTTCTTATTGCTTCGACGCGGCTGTGATGGATATCTACGGTGCTCTGCTGAATGGCGCGACACTTTATCTCGTGCATATTAGAGAAGAAGGATTAGCTTATTTGTCGGATTTGCTGACCGAGGAAGCGATCACAATTTACCATTCTACGCCGACGGTCTATCGCTATTATGTCAAGACGCTGAGTGAACTAAGCGAGTTTCCGCAACTGCGTTTGCTGGTTCTGGGAGGAGAGGAAGTCAACCGGAGAGACGTGGAGCTGTATAAGAAGCACTTCTCTGACGAATGTCTCTTAGTAAATGGTTTCGGACCGACGGAAGCGACGGTCAGTTTGCAATACTTTATTGACAAGCAAACAGAGATCTCAGGGCACAGTGTGCCCATCGGTTATCCCGTTGATGACACCGAAGTCTTATTGCTCGATCCGGCGGGCAAACCTGCCGACATTTGCGGTGAGATTGCCATCAAGTGTCCGTACGTCGCGCTGGGCTACTGGCGGAATGCAGTGGCTACTAATGCGGCATTCTTGTCTAATTGGCAGGGAGCAGGTAGTCATATCTATCGCACGGGGGATATGGGTCGCAGGCTGTCGGAGGGCAGCATTGAGTTTGAAGGAAGGAAAGACTTTCAGGTCAAGATCCGCGGCTTCCGAATCGAGTTAGGAGAGGTCGAGGCGGTGCTTAGTGAGCATCCATCGATCAGGGAGAGTGTGGTGGTCACAAGGGAGGACAGCCCAGGCGAGAAACGACTAGTGGCCTATGTCGTGCTCTTGGAAGAGGTGGAGACCATTATTAGTGACCTGCAGCGGTGGGTGAAGCAGCGGTTGCCTGACTACATGGTGCCGTCAGCGTTCATGGTGCTCGACGAGTTTCCCCTAACTGTCACTGGGAAGGTGGATCGCCGTGCATTGCCTGCCCCTGATGGTAAACAGTTCCTGGAAAATGCTTTTGTCGCACCTCGCAACACCTTGGAGTTGCTGCTCACGAAGACTTGGGAGAAAGTTTTAGAGGTACAGCCGATCGGGGTCAAGGATAACTTCTTCGAGCTCGGGGGGCACTCCTTGCTGGCGGTCCGCCTCTTCGCTCAGATTGAGAAGCTATGCGGCAAGAAGCTTCCGTTGGCTACTCTCTTCCAAGCGCCGACAGTTGAGCAACTAGCGAGTCTACTCAGCGAGGAGAAGTGGGCACCGACCTGGTCCTCACTCGTGCCGATTCAGCCCGGCGGTGCCAAGCCCCCGCTATTCTGCCTGCATCTGGCTCTGGGACATGTTCTTTTCTACCGTGACCTAGCGCATCGCTTGGGATCGGATCAGCCAATTTATGCTCTCCAGCCGCAGGGGTTGGATGGCACGCAGCCGCGTCACACTCGAATCGAGGAAATGGCCTCCCACTACATCAAAGAGATGCGCGCGCTGCAGCCGGAAGGCCCTTATTATTTGGGGGGCTCATCATTTGGGGGGTTGATAGCGTTCGAGATGGCTCAGCAGCTGCATGCGCAAGGTCAGCAGGTGGGTCTGCTGGCTCTGTTCGATACCTACGCTCCAGGGTTTCCTAAATTATCGCCCGAGGCCAGCTCATTGCGATATCAGGTTTATCGATTTATGCAGAGAGTAAATCTGCACCTGAGTAATCTCTTACTGCTCGAGCCTGAAGGAAAGGTGGAGTACGCTCGCGAGAAGGCAGTGCTGGTCAAGGGGAGGCTGAAGTGGCGTATTAAGCATGGGATCGAGAACGGCGTAAAAAAGATCACGGATAATTTGTCTCAGTCTAACGGCCATTCTGTGTCTGGTGAGCGCCAAGAGAGAAGAGACGCTGCTCAGGCGCTAAGGGAGTATGTGCCACAAGTCTATCCCGGCTGTGTGACTCTATTTCGTGCCAGCAATCAGCCTGCAGGATACAATAATGATCGCGACTTAGGTTGGGGGGAATTAGCTGCGGGAGGGGTAGAGACCCATGAGATCCCAGGCTACCATGGATCGATAGTTAGAGAACCACGAGTACGATTACTTGCTGAACAACTGCAGGCCTGCCTCTCCCAGGCTCAGGGATCGATATCGTAAATACTTACCAGCACATATCTGCACCATTGCTCACTGAATAGGCGTCACGCCAGATGGCACGGAAGCCTACCCAGTAGCAATTAACAATTAAACATCCTACCGATTACGGATCCACACTAGCATGCAACAGCTTGGCCATTTCTCCATGGATCGTTCGCTAACGACCTCTGCGGAATTTAGGGTAAGCATTCGTTCCGCCCCGTATTTGGCAGACCATGGTTTTCAGGACATGGTAGTGCTGCCCGGGTCTTTCTATATTGAAACGGCCCTGTGTATGGATCACGAACTTTCTAAGCGTGTTCCGAGGCTCGTACGGAATGTGACATTCCAAAATCCAGTCATTCTTTCGGCAGAAGATACTGTCATGAAGGTCGATGTGATGGACCTCGGTGACAATCGAATTGAATATGCGTTCTACGAAATAGGTGTCGAAAATAATGGCGCCCGAAGCGCAGCCAGGAACTATGCCGCCAAGCTCGAAATCGATCGCAATCCATCGATGGTGGCGAGAGTGGACAGCGAAGCGTTCTCCATCCCAACATTCCAGGCTAGATCTGATACCAAGATCGACCCGGAACGCTTTTACAGAACTTTGAGTGAAAGTGGCAACCAATACGGGCCCAGCTTCCAGAGTGTCTCCTCGATTTGGCGAGCCGGCAAGCAATCCCTGGGCAAACTGACTGTCGTGCGCCAAGACCGCCAAATGGAGCCTCATGTGGTGCATCCGACTTTGCTCGACTCCATAACTCAATTGCTGGCTCCCTTTATAATGGATAAGGGTAAAACGTTCGTTCTGCGATCTATTGAGAGAGTCGAAATAACGGATGCCGATTTCCCTGATACGCTGTGGGGGCACGCCACACTCCTACCGCAGGGTGGTACTGACGGAAAGTGTTTTGTCGGCAACGTTAGAGTATTCGACCAAGCTGGCAAAACGTATTTGCAGTGCTCCGGGGTCGCCGTGACCCTTCTAGACAGTCTTGACGCAGTCGACAAAAAGCAGGCCACGACATTCGCCATCGCCTCGAACTTTACTGCTGAACCACTGGAGGATTCGCTGAACTTCTGGGGCGACTATTTCGGTTTTCCGGTCCATCTCGAATTCGCCCCCTATAATCAAATTTTCCAACAGTTGCTGGACGCAGGAAGCGCGTTCCGCAAGAACCGCGACGGGGTCAACATCATTCTGCTGGGTCTGGAGGAATGGGTCGCAGAGGATCGATCTCTGGTCAGGACTCTCAGCAGAGTAAGGGCTGAGCAATGCTTCAGGGATCATGCAAGATACGTTCTGCCCAATGGGCTGGAGATTGTTCATCTAAACCAGTATGAGACCGAATATCTCTACCAGGAGATATTCGAAGATAAATGCTATCTGAGACACGGGATCCGGTTACAGGACGGTGACACCGTGGTGGATATTGGCGCGAATATTGGTCTGTTTTCTTTGTTTGTGATGAACCGATGCAGACATCCCAAGATTTTCGCCTTCGAACCATCTCCCGTTCTCTACGATATCTTAAAGGCAAACTGCGACGCCTATGGATCAGATGTCCGGGCAGTGAACGCCGGCGTGTCGGACAGGTCCAAGACCGCGTCGTTTACATTTTATGATAAGTCATCCGTTTTCTCAGGCTTTCATGCCGATGAAAGCGAGGATCGAAGAGCTATTAAGACTATTGTCCGGAGCATGCTCAAGCGGGAGACGATGGTGGAAGGCGAAGACTTGGAGCCATATGTCAATGAACTCGTTACTGACAGGCTATCTCGCCAAACCTACACGTGCCAGTTGACAACGGTGTCAGAGATTATCCGCGAAAACCACCTCGACAAAATTAATCTCCTTAAGATTGACGCAGAAAAGAGCGAATTCGAAATCATCAAGGGTATTGAAGAATGTGACTGGCCCAAGATCGCTCAGGTAGTAATCGAGGTCCATGACCCAAGCGGTAAAGTTGTCAAGGAGATAGAAGATCTGCTCACCGGAAAAGGTTTCCAATGCGTTATCTCGCAGGAAAGTCTGTTAGCACAGTCGGGATTATTCAATCTGTATGCCAGCCGAGCCGAGGTCGGAACCGAGAATGGACCCATTTCAAGTCTGCAGCGAAATGTACAAGACTTCGGCGTCGCACTCCGTTCTTTTATGAATGGGGCTGCCGCTCCCCTAGTACTTTGTTTTTGTCCACCCGCTCCCTCGACAGAGGCTAACGGGGAGCTGAGGGCGGCAGTCCTTGATGCCGAGCAGGCCTTGGTGTCAGTAGCCCGCGGAATACCGAACGTTCACACCATCAATTCGACATCACCGCTGCGGCTCTACCCGGTCACCGATTACTACGACCCACATAGCCGCCTTCTGGGACATATTCCATATACGGAAGAGTGTTACGCTGCTATCGGGACGGCGCTATCCAGGACAATCTTCAATCTGAACAGAAAATCCTTCAAGGTGATTGTGCTGGACTGCGACAACACCCTTTGGAAAGGAGTATGCGGCGAGGATGGTCCCCTCGGAGTCGAGATGAGTCTACCTTACCGCGCGCTCCAGGAATTCATGATCGGTCAAATGAATGCCGGCATGCTGCTTTGTCTATGCAGCAAGAACAATGAAAGGGATGTGATGGACGTCTTCGAACAACGAACCGAGATGCTCCTGAAACGTGAGCATCTGGTTTCGTGGCGCATCAATTGGAACAGCAAATCGGAGAACATCAAATCACTTGCGAACGAGCTCAATCTTGGGTTGGACAGTTTCATATTCATCGATGACAACCCGGTTGATTGCACGGATGTCCGGATCAACTGCCCCGGCGTGTGGACGTTGCAGACGCCGCAGGACAGTCGTTCGATTCCTTCGTTTTTGAATCATGTGTGGGCGTTCGATCACATGAGCTTTACGGCGGAAGATCGGAATCGCACCCGGATGTATCAGGAAAACGCGCAGAGGCAACAATTCCATGAGCAGACGTTCTCCTTGAAGGATTTCATTAAGGGACTTCAACTTCGCGTCGAGATTGATGAAGCAGCGGACGATCAACTCGGTCGTGTCTCACAACTGACTTTCAGAACAAATCAATTCAACTTCACAACCATCCGGCGCTACGAAAATGAGGTTAGGGATTTTTTGAGCCGCGAGCACGCCACATGTCAGGTGGTTCGCGTGGCCGACCGTTTTGGAGATTATGGGCTTGTCGGCGTCGTGATGTATGAGACAGCCGGCGAGCGGTACAAGGTGGATACGTGTCTATTAAGCTGTCGGGTTTTGGGCCGAGGAGTGGAACATGCCGTTCTGTCGCATCTCGGTCAACAGGCGGTCCTAGAGAACAAGAAATTTGTGGAACTCCCTTGCGTGCCCTCAGAAAAGAATCTGCCGGCAAGGAAATTCATCAAGAGCATTGGGGGTCCGTTTGGGAACGAAGCTGGCACATCGTGGATCTTTCCTGCGGAATATTTGGCGGCTCTTGAATACGAGCCGGAAGGACAGGGGCAAAACGGAAACGACACATCGGCAGGTTCAACTATTGACACTTTCACGCGTCACGCAGCAACGCCGTCCGCCGTTCACGAATCCTCAGGGCGCTTGCAGCAGATTGCGGAGAGTCTTTGCGATATTCATCAGCTATCAAAAGCAATGGAGGAATATCGCCTCAGAAAGCTGCCTCACCCGACGGATGGAGATTTCACAGCAGCAACAACGTTGCAAGCGGAGGTGATGAAGATCTGGAAAAAGGTTTTGGGCAGAGCGCAAATCGGCATCAACGATAACTTCTTCGACGTAGGCGGAACATCACTTAAAGCTGTTCAAGTCATAGCCACGATCAAGAAGGAGTTGAAACAAAATCTATCGATAGTCAACCTATACGAGTACCCGACAGTGGCACTTCTCGCTGCCAAGCTAAGCGCAGCCTCTGGAGAACTCCATGGCAGAAACACCACGGCTGAAGCCGTTTTGCGAGGTCAAAGGCGAGTGATTAATGTTCTGAAGCGAAAAGCTCAATAGTATGACGTTTAAGAGAGTAGGTGTGCTAGGTGCAGGGAACATAGGGATTGGTGTCGTAACGGATCTAGTTCTTCACGGAATCACTGCAGTCGTCGTCGATGTCTCGGATGCCACCTTGAAACACGCTCAGGCCGAAGTGCTGAACAACATACGGTTCGCACCTTTGTTGTCAAAGGCCTTGCCAAAAATCACAAAAGAGGAGGCCATGCAACGGATGGTTTTTACAATGCACCTCCAAGAGGCTGCATCCTGTGACTTCATCATCGAAAACGTGACTGAGGATTGGAACGTAAAGAAACCGCTCTACGAGAAATTGGATAGAGTTGCGCCGCCGGAAGTCTGTTTTGGCGCCAATACGTCGTGTATTTCCATCACCAAAATAGGAAGCATCACCGGGCGTCCGGGCAACGTGGTGGGAATGCACCTTATGAATCCGGTCCATTTAAAGCCCACTGTCGAGGTAATACGCGGATTCCACACCTCGGAGCAAACAATCGAAACTTTGTTGCAGTTGTTTGCCATCCTCGACAAGGAGGCCATCATTGTCGAGGATCTACCCGGTTTTGTTTCAAACAGAATTTCCCATTTGTTCATGAACGAGGCTGCCTTTGTATTGCAAGACCAATTGGCGTCCGCCGATAAGATCGATATGATTTTCAAGAAATGCTTCGGACACAAAATGGGTCCATTGGAGACGGCGGACTTAATCGGGTTGGACACGGTGATGCGTTCTCTCGATGTTCTTTATGAGAGCTTTCAAGATCCGAAGTATCGATGTTGTCCTTTGCTAAGAACGTTGGTCTATGCAGGTCATTTGGGCCGTAAGACAGGAAAAGGATTTCATGACTACCCAAAGATATAAATCCTGCATTGTGTTGGCTTGCTCGTTGGCGGCAGATTCTTCACACCACACACAATAAATTCTGCACAAGACATGATCTCCTCTGCTCCAGGCGCCAGCGTGACGTAAGACGCAAACTGTGCAAGTAACAGTCCGCCAGCAAGCTGGCGCATGTAGTGCGACGAATACCGGCCTTCAATTCGGGGGAATTAAGCAGTCTATGGTTACAGAAATCGAAAATGACATCAAACAGACTTTACGAGACTTTCTGTTGGCCTCAATTAACATCGCGGACTTAGACGACGAGGATAATCTATTTGAGTTAGGTATTGTTAATTCACTGTTTGCCGTCCAATTAATGACGTTCATCGAAAAGACATTTGACTTAGAAGTAGAAGCGGATGATTTGGACATCGAAAATTTCAAGTCTCTAAACGCGGCCGGAGCATTTGTAATGAAGAAGAAGAGCCGACGGAACATTTGAATTCAAAATGCCGGACCTGCCGAGGTCGTCCATCCCAACAGGATGTGAATAATCCATGCGACTAGATGCGGCTAATTCATGCAACATCTATTGACTGAACAGCAAGACGCCAGGCACACGGAGTTCAAGGTATTTGTTGCTTCGAATGTTGAACCGTTTGCCGAACAATGGGATCGGGAACAGGCAATCCCTGATTCCACGTTATCGCTGTTGGCGACGTCCGGTTATTTTGGTTGTTGTATCCCGCCTGACCTTGGCGGAAAAGGATGGGATGTAGTCACGTTTGGCTTATTGAATGAAGCCCTTGGCAAAGGATCGTCGGCATTGACCGTTTTTCTGACGGTTCAAACAATGGTATCCATGTCGCTGCTAAAGTGGGGCACTCCGGAGCAAAAACGGAAATGGCTTCCTCCCTTGGCCAAGGGAGAGATGATCGGAGCCTTTGCTCTGACTGAACCCGACGCTGGGAGTGACATTCAATCACTGGCAACGGAATTAATTGCTGAAGGCGATCATTTTATTTTGAATGGCACAAAGAAATGGATTAGCTGCGCCCAAATCGCTGCGGTGTTTCTGGTGTTCGGAAAACTGAAGCAACATTCGGTGGCTTGTTTGGTTCCCAGAGACGCTCCTGGCGTCAGCGTCACACCTATTCATGATTTGATGGGGTTTCGTGGCGCCGGTCTTGCCGAGGTCCGTTTCAACAGAGTAGAAGTGCCCGCAGATAACCTTGTCGGTAGACCAGGCTTTGCGTTATCACACGTTGCGCCCGTCGGCTTGCAATACGGCAGACTCAGCACCGCCTGCTCGGGGCTGGGTCTGCTGAGGGGATGCCTGGAAGAAAGCATTGCCTACGCCGCAAGGCGAAAGATTGGTGACAGGACCATGGGCGAAATTGGAATGATCCGATCGTTGATTGCCAGAATGGGCACAGATTGGGAGGCCGGGAGCTTGTTATGTCACCATGCCTGCAAGGCTCAAGACGACAATCTTCCAGTAGCCTTTGAAAAAACCCTCATGGCAAAATATTTTACTTCGAGAGCAGCCGTGTCAGCGGCGTCTAATGCTGTTCAGATCAGGGGCGCTTCAGGCTGCCATGCGTCGTCCGCAGTGTCACGGTATTACCGTGACGCCAAGATTATGGAGATCATTGAAGGCACTACCCAGATCCATGAGTCCATGTTGGGAAAGATGCTTATCGATCAAACTCGGAGGTTGAAGTGACTACATCCGCCTTACTGCCTACGAGAGACTCCGTACCATGGGCAGCTACTGGATCGGATCTTGAAAAGATCGCTCAATTTAATCTCACGGAAGTGCCGTTTCCGGATCAAGCGACTCTTCAACAATTACTTGAGGCTCAGATTGCCCAAAATTCAATAGAGACTGCCGTGATCTGTGACCACGACGGAGTTTTCGGTGTGCCCTCGCTTACTTATGCGCAGCTCAATGACAGGGCCAATCAACTGGCGCATCTATTGAGGGCAGTAGGTGTAAGACCGGGAGACATCGTCGGGCTCATGGTGGAACGATCCTTCGCCATGATCATTGGCATCCTCGGCATCATAAAAGCCGGCGGTGCCTATCTCCCTCTATCACCGGCTGATCCTCCGGATCGCATTGATTTCCTGCTCAAGGATGGCGGTGTCAATATCCTTCTCGTTCACAAGCAGACAGCCAGCAAGATCCGTTTTGGAGGGTTAATTATCAATCTTGATGATCCGGACGTTTACCGTGGGTCGACGGACAACCCCACCAGCGTCAACAAGTCCCAGGATTTGGCATATGTAATCTATACGTCCGGATCCACTGGCAAACCCAAGGGAGTCATGATCGAGCACCGCTCCCTTGTCAATCGCTTGCATTGGATGCAACAGCGCTACCCGATTGATCAAAGCGATGTCATCTTACAAAAAACGCCTTATTATTTTGATGTTTCGGTATGGGAACTTTTCTGGTGGACCCTGCACGGTGCCAGACTGTGCTTCTTGGCGCCGGGTGGGCAATGGAATCCGCTCGCCATTGTTAATACGATCCAGAAACACCATGTCAGCGTTATGCATTTCGTTCCATCCATGCTGAATGTGTTTCTAGAATACTTGGATGGAAGGGATTCTAGCGTTTTGAAAAGTCTCGCTTCGCTTCGGCGAGTATTTGCCAGCGGTGAGGTTCTGACTGCCAGTCACGTCAAGAGGTTCAATGACATTTGGGGTAGCAAAACCGGAGCCCGGCTGACTAACCTCTACGGCCCCACCGAGGCGACGGTCGACGTCAGTTATTTCGATTGCCCTCCGGACAATGATTTTGAAACCATTCCGATCGGTCGACCAATCCAGAACCATAGGCTTTACATCATCAGAGACGGTCAGCAGGTGGCAATCGGAGAGGCCGGCGAATTGTGTATCGCTGGGATTGGTCTCGCCCGAGGCTACCTGAATAACCCGACCTTGACAGATGAGAAGTTCACCGACAACCCCGTGAACCCCGGTGAAAGGATCTATCGAACCGGAGACGTCGCGCGGTGGCTGCCTGACGGGAATATCGAGTATTTAGGTCGAGAGGATTACCAGGTAAAGATGCGAGGATTGCGGATCGAGCTGGGGGAGATCGAAAACACGATCCGAGAGTACCCCGGAATCACCGATTGCGTAGCTCTGGTCAGGAGGCACTCGGAAAGCATCATCGTCCTCATCGCGTACTTGGTCTGTAGTTCCAAGGTTGAGGTCGAGGGTCTGAGACAGTATCTAAAAAAACACCTTCCTGACTACATGGTTCCGCATCGCTTTGAAACGATCGATGAAATGCCTCTGACCCCGAGTGGTAAGACCGATCGCAAGGCATTGCTGGAACGAGTTACTTCCTAAGAAATTCCCATAAACTAACCAGAAGAAAATCGTAACCCTCGCAAAAATGAACCTTGACTTTTATTCTAAAACAGAACGGCGGCTGATGCTACGTGTCGCAGCGATTGCTTGTACAGTAAGTTGTTGTTTGGTGGTACTCGATCTTTGGGGCAATCGTGATCGATTTGATCCTGAGGGTATTACGTTTCTTGATATGGCCGATGCTTATCGTCACGGGCAATGGCGGGCTGCGCTAATCCCCGCTTGGAGTCCTTTGTACCCTTGGCTGTTATCGCTAATGATGCTTTTTTTCAACCCGTCGGCTCAATGGGAATTTACAGCCGTCCACGCTCTTAATTTTTTCATTTATTTAGTCACGTTGGCATCCTTTAGCGTCTTCATGTGGGAATTTTTGCGGGCTAACAAAGATTCGGCCGCCAACGGACGACTTCCAGATTGGTCTTGGCTTGTTTTAGGCTACTCTTTGTTTACCTGGGCCACTATTCGACTGATGCCCCCACATCTGCCAGAGCCCGATTCGATCGTCTGTGCCTTGGTGTACTTGATCTTTGCCATGTTGTTCCGAATTCGAAGGGGAGCCGTGACTTGGGCTGGATCGATCTTCTTCGGACTGTTGCTAGGCCTTGGGTATTTGGCCAAGGCTATTATGTTTCCGATGGCCTTTGTTTTTACCGGTGTAGCACTGATGTTAGCTGGGCGATCCGCCAAAAAACTAAAGAAAATTCTCGTCGCTTTTTCGGTGTTCTTGTTGTTATCCCTACCATATATCGTCGTACTGTCTCATGCCAATTCGCGGTGGATGTTCAGTGATGCCGGCCGGTTAAGTTACATATGGACAATGGACCAAGTCAAGAAATTTAGTCATTGGCAAGGGGAAGAAATTGGCCACGGCACCCCAGTACACCCTACAAGGAAGATTTACGACGATCCACCCATGTATGAGTTTGGAGAACCATTCAAGGTAACATATCCGCCATGGTACGATCCGTCCTATTGGTACGAGGGCGTCAAGGTGACGTTAGATCCGCAAAGGCAGCTATCGGCCATCGTCAGAAATACCACAGTCCTTTTAATTTTTCTTGCGACCTCCCCCACCGCATCTGCCACTTGGGATTTTCTTGAATTCGGTATTGGTAGGAACATTGGTTCTTTCCTAACTCTCTTCTGCGTCATCGTCCTCACGAACCTAGGGCGCGTGTCAGTCTTTCGAGGAATCGCCGCGCGTTGGTTTGTGCTAATCCCGATAGGTTCAGTTCTAGGACTGTACGCACTGTTCCACTTCGAGGGCAGGTATATCGCTGCCTATGTGGTGGTTCTGTGGATGGTGTTGTTCCGATCGATAGCCATCCCGCATTCAGAGGAATCGAAAAGGATTTTCACCGCCGTTTTGGTCGCCGCCGGGCTGATTACCACAATTACATTGGCTATCGCGACAGGCCGAGCAGTGTTTCAAGCGACACGCAATTTCGCGACCGCTACCACGGAGGTTCCCTTTCTCCAGTCCGGATATACAAATTGGCAAGTTGCGAAGTATTTACATGACGCAGGCCTGCGCGCGGGGGATCCCGTCGGTTCAGTGGGCTGGACATATAGTGCGTACTGGGCGCGGATGGCTCGCCTTCACATAGTTGCCGAGGTCCCCGACGAGCCGGGAGGCGCGAAAACGTTTTGGTCATGGAATCAGGAAAAAACGGCAGCGGTTATGCAATTGTTTCGAGACGTCGGCGCAAAAGCGGTGGTGGTTAATGAGAGCGCTCCTGGCGATTCAGCTCCGGTAAACTGGCAGCGTATCGGAGACACAGACTATTACGTTCACGTGTTCACAACACCCGGTGACTAACGAATTCGACATAGCAATCGTAGGCATGTCCTGCCGCTTGCCCGGAGCGCAGAACCTCGATGAATTCTGGTGCAATCTCGCTGGCGGCATCGAGTCGATTCCCCGGCTTTCGGACGAGGAGCTCCTGAGCTCGGGCGTGCCAATCTCTTACCTAAGTAACCCGAGTTATGTGAAGGCCTCACCGATCCTCGAGGAGCCGGGCGATTTTGACGCAGGTTTTTTTGGCTTCTCGCCGATGGAAGCCAAGACGATGGATCCACAGCACCGAATCCTGCTGGAGTTGGCCTATGAGGCGCTCGAGAACGCTGGTTACGATCCGGATAGTTATCAACGACCCATCGGCGTGTTCACCGGAGCCGCCATGAATACCTATTTCATGGAAGTCGGGCTGAACAGCCGATTTACCGAAGAATACATCCCTACTCTCATTGGAAACGACAAGGATTTTCTGAGCACTCGGATTTCCTACAAACTCAACTTAAAGGGCCCCAGCATAACCGTTCAAACCGCTTGCTCGACCTCCATGGTGGCAGTCCACCTGGCTCGCCAGAGTCTTTTGAGTGGAGAAACTGACATGGCCCTGGCTGGAGCCATATCGGTTCGAGTTCCGCATCGCGCTGGGTACTTTTGTGACGGCGGCGGAGTGGTCTCTTTGGACGGGCATGTGAGGGCTTTCGATGCCAAGGCAAATGGCACGGTCTTCGGAAGTGGCGGCGGCATCCTGGTCCTGAAGCGGTTGGCAGACGCGCTCACAGAGGGCGACACCATTTACGCTGTTATCAAGGGTTCGGCCGTCAACAACGATGGCTCAGAAAAAGCCGGCTTTACCGCGCCCAGTGTCAACAGCCAGGCCGACGCCGTGGTTGAAGCACTGGCCAATGCCGGTGTCGAGGCTGACAGTATCAGTTACATCGAGGCACATGGTTCAGGAACGCCGGTCGGGGATCCCATTGAGATAAGGGCCCTGACAAAGGCGTTCCGTACGTTTACGCAGCGCTCAGGGTACTGCGCCATTGGTTCAGTAAAAACCAATGTGGGTCATCTCGACGCCGCCTCGGCAGTAGCCGGCATAATAAAGACCGTACTCGCTCTCAAACATCGACAGATTCCACCGAGTCTCCACTTCCGCGAGGCCAATCCCGAAATTGATTTTCCTAACACGCCATTTTTCGTAAATACCCAATTGCGGGAATGGACCAGTGACGGTCCCCGGAGAGCAGGAGTAATGTCCACTGGCATGGGTGGAACGAACGCTCATGTCGTACTCGAGGAAGCGCCCGAACCGCGTGATACTACGAATGGCACTCCTCCTCACTTGCTAATTCTCTCGGCCAAGACCGAAACGGCTCTCGACCAGGCCACTAATCGTTTGCGGGAGTTCTTGAATCGCAAGGACTCCGTGAACATGAGTGACGTGGCTTACACGTTGCGCATCGGACGGAAGGCATTTCCGTACAGACGGTGTCTCGTCTGCGCCGACCGAGAGGACGCCGTTACCACCCTTGGCCAAGTGGATTCGAAACGAATCCTATCCAATAGATCGGATGACTCCCGACGCCCGGTGATCTTTTTATTGCCCGGGATCGGGGATCACTACGTGGGTATGGCCTACGATCTCTATGAAACGCGCCCCATTTTCAGACAAGAAGTTGACCGATGCGCAAGCATTCTCAAGTCGCACATCGGAATGGATATCCGGGACATCATTTATCCAAACGGCAAGAGCTGGAAACGGGATAGAACGACCAAAGGGATTGACCTCAAGAAAATGCTCGGTCGAAAGACGGATGAACTTGAGAATGAGGACACCAGGAATCTCAATCAGACGCAGTTTGCCCAGCCGGCATTGTTCACTATCGAATACGCAATGGTGCGTCTCTGGCAATCATTGGGGATTCGCGCTGACGCTATTTTCGGCCACAGCATGGGTGAATATGTGGCAGCGTGTGTGGCCGGGGTTTTCTCGTTGGACGATGCGTTGCATCTGATTGCGACGCGGGCAAAGCTTGTCAGTGGATTGCCTCAGGGAGCCATGCTGGCGGTCGTGTTACCCGAAAATGAATTACTTCCCTTGCTTTCCGAAGATCTGTCCATTTCTTTGATCAATGGTCCGAGTTTATGTGTGGTCGCCGGTCCGATTGCAGCTATGGCTGAGTTCGAGAGGAAGTTAAATGCAAGGAGCATTCTCTGTCGGCAGGTTCAGAATGGCCATGCCTTTCACTCGAGAATGCTTGATCCGGTTGTGAAGGCATTTGAGAAGGAAGTGAGCAAGGTTCGATTAAACGCGCCAACCATTCCGTACATTTCGAACGTCACAGGCGGCTGGATTACATCAAGCGAGGCTACCAATCCTGCGTATTGGGCCATGCATGCCAATCAAACAGCCAGGTTCAGCGATGCCTGGCACCACATGTGGCAGTTAAATAATCCGATTCTGCTCGAAGCCGGACCGGGCCGGACGCTGATAGCGCTAGCCCTCCAACATCCAGCCAAAAGCCGTGAGGCCAAGCCCGCGACAATCTCTTCGCTTCGGCATCACTACGAAAGCGGGTCAGACGTTGAATTCTTATGGCACAGCGTCGGCATGCTGTGGCGGTCGGGCATTGATATCGCGTGGGAAAACCTTTATCCGGGTCAACGAGGGCGCCGCATACCATTACCAACCTATCCCTTTGAAAGACAGCATTACTGGTTGGAGGCGGAATCGAGCAGCGGAAAGAGGGCAGCAGAACATACACCGATATCTGAGAATTCCGCTGTGGACGATTGGTTCTATGTGCCAACCTGGGAGAGGAAGCTGATTCCTCCTGCGATTGTTTATGAGCCCAATCTAGAAGGCATCTTCTGGTTGATCTTTGGGGATCGATATGGGAGAGGGGCCTGCATAAAAGCAAAACTCGACGCACTTCAACAACCGGCTGGATTCGTTCGATTTGGTAAAACGTTCTATCGTCGCCATGATGGCTCATTTGAACTGAATCCCTCAGGCATCGATGATTATGTGAAATTGTTTCGGGAGCTTGGAGGGCAGGCGGTAAGGGGTATTAACATTGTCCATTTGGGAGGCCTCACACAGAATGAGAACGAAACCGCGCCCAGCTCATCAACACAAGCTCTCGGTTTTTATAGCCTGATGCACATAGCGCAGGCGATCGGTGAGATCGGCGTTTCCGTTCCTATCAAGATCGGCATTGTTACGAACCGGATACATGAGGTGACGGGTGAGGAATCTCTTGATCCGGCAATGGCAACCGTGCTGGGACCTTGTGGAGTCATTCCCCAAGAATTTCCAAACGTCACGTGCTTCAACGTTGATTTGCCCGACGGCCAAGCCATTGACAATTTGGCTGACGAGGTGCTCACCACAATTCTTTCTGAATTTGCCGAGCCATCCCGAAGCCGAGTGGTGGCGTATCGTGGAAGATATCGATGGGAACGAAGATACGACCAAGTCAAGTTGCAGAATACCGTCCCCGCGAGGTTACAGAACGAACCTGAAATCAGACGTTTGAGGCGTGCGGGAGTCTATCTAATTACAGGAGGAACGGGCGGAATCGGGCTTTCAATTGCCAAATATCTTGCCGAAGCCTGCCAACCCAAGCTAATGCTTACCAAGAGGACGCCGTTTCCGGAAAAATCGAGGTGGAGAGAAATTTTGACTGCGGCTGATACGTCGGTGCCTGTCCTCAGGACCATTAAAGCACTCCTTGAAATCGAAAAGATGGGCGCGGAGGTCGAGGTTCTGGTTGCCGAATCGTCCGACAGACAACAGATGCAAAAGGCTCTCGAGGAAACGAGAGCTAAATTCAAAACTATCAATGGAGTCATTCACGCTGCAGGCATTGTCAGGGCGGGATTGATACAAGCTAAGACGAAAGAAGTCGCCGATAGCGTGCTAGCTCCAAAGGTCTACGGCACGATGATCCTGTTCGATCTCTTAAAGGACGCGCGCTTGGACTTCCTTGTCCTGTTTTCATCGATCACCTCGATCCTTACACCGTATGCAGAATCCGATTACAGCGCCGCGAACTCATTTCTTGATGCCTTCGCCCACTATGCCAATGCCAAAAAATCATTTCACACTCTCACCATTAACTGGCCGGGTTGGAAAGAAGTCGGCCAGTTAGCTGAGTTGGAGACACCGTCCGGCGTGGAAGGTTGGAAAGAGGCTGCCCTTAAAAAGGCAATCACCACAAAAGATGGCTTGGAAGCGTTTAAGCGAGCTTTGAACTCGGACCTTACGCAGCTCATTGTCAGCCCCGAGAGTCTCAATCATTTGCTCGAAGAGTCCCAAGCACCGTTTGATCCGACGATCTACCTGTCGCGACTACAGAACGGTACGAAAGTAGCTCCTCGCCAGAATGATAGTCAACGAAATCGAGCGAACCACCCAGCGAACAAAATTGAGGCGATCATAACTGAGATATGGGAAAGTGTCCTCGGTTTTGAGGAAATTGATATTCACGACAATTTCTCCCAATTGGGGGGCCATTCTCTTTTTGCCATCCGGATTGTAGCCGAATTGCGCAAAGCCTTTCAGATTGACTTGCCAATAAGAGCGTTGTTTGACGCACCAACGGTCGCCCAACTGGCAAGCTACATCAAGAAATGCATCGTGGCAAAGATTGAAGCACTGACTGAGGAAGAGGCACAGCGCCTTCTTCGAATGAGTGAAGCATCTGAACGTCAGGATGATTTAGTCGCAGACCTTACCGTTGCTTCCAACGCCTGTGAAATGAGCACTCTTCTCGAAACGCGTAACACTGAGAATCCGTAAATTCTGCTAAAGGCTGGCTTTCAGCCTAAAGCGCTCCCAGATGATCTGACAGCCGCGCTCCGGCAGCAGCCGTCAGAGCCTTCGACGTTCACGAGTTCCAACCTTGTCCCCTACACTACCAGTCTTGAAGTATTTCAGTAGTTTCATTATTGGAGAGGGACTTCTCACCCTACAATGTGCGGAAGCACTTCTGGGCGAAGGCCACACAGTCCTCGGCCTGATCACCGCCAATCCGCCAATCCGCGCTTGGGCTGAGGAGCGAAGTCTTCAGTGCTTTGACTCGTCAGGAGACATTTCAACCGTTTTGCAGCGCGAGCCTTTCGACTATCTGTTCAGCATTGTCAACTATCAGGTGCTGCCAAAAGAGATCCTCGCATTGCCGCGGATGGGCGCCATTAATTTTCACGATTCGCTCCTACCGAAATATGCGGGCGCATACGCCACATCATGGGCCATCATGAACGGGGAAACAATCCACGGCGTAACGTGGCACAACATGACCAACCTCGTCGACGGTGGGGATATTCTGAAGCAACAGCAAGTAACAATCGCTGCAAATGATACTGCGCACACCCTGAACTTGAAGTGCCTCGAAGCGGGAGTGGCCTCGTTCAAAGAACTCATTTTGGGTTTGGCACAAGGGGCAATCGCACCGCTCAAGCAAGACCTTCTTGAGCGTACCTATTTTCCTTATTACTTGAGACCCGCAGCCGGATGCGTCGTCTCCTGGAACCGCCCAGCTTGGGATCTCGACGCTTTCGTTCGGGCACTGGATTTTGGTTCATATCCGAACCCACTGGGTTTGGCAAAAATCGCCGTCAAGGATGAACTCGTTCTAGTTGCCCAGGTTCAGGTTCTCGAAACGGCTTCCCGTAAGGCTCCCGGCACGATCGTAAACATCACCGCTGACTCGCTCTCGGTTGCCACACTGGATCGCAACCTAGCAATTTCTCGCTTATTAGAAGTTGATGGAAGCAAGCTTTCAGTCTCTGATTTTGTCGCACGGTTCAACCTGCGTGAAGGTGATCGGCTTGAAGAAATCGAGTCGCACACCTCGAACCGGATAACGGAGATGGTCCAGTATGTGTGCAAGAGTGAGAGTTACTGGGTAGATCGGCTGGCCAAACTCGAACCGCTTTCTTTTCCACTGACGCATGACACCGCTGCTACCAATCGAGCCATGCAGCTTGAAGAGGTTTCGTTGAATATACCCGATGAAATTGATGTCTTCCGCCGGGAAAGGTTTACTGGCTGGAGCCGGGCCGATTTCTTGCTGGCGTTGTTTGGTGTGTTTCTCGCTCGCATCAGCGAGTCGAGTTCCTTCGATCTGGGCTTGAACGTGTCTGAAGAGTGGTTCGATCCTCGGTTTATGGGTGTGTTCGCTTCGCAAGTCCCTTTGCGAATTAAGATGGACGAAACCCAGACTCTTGCTCAATCGCTTGACGCCATTCGGCAACAGATAGAACTCACCCGCCGGCATAAGACTCATCTGTGTGACATCCGAGCCAGATACTCCGTAATCACCGAGGTGCAGCACCATCAGTTCCGATCGTCTTGCCCTATTGCCGTCCACCTGGGCAAAGATTTCAACCACCACCTTGCGAACAATACCGATCTTATCCTAGTCATAGCAGATGAAAACGCAGAGTGCCGGTTTATATTGAACCCGGGAGTGTCGGATCCGAACTATGTCAGGGTCCTGACGGGCGAGTTTGCTGTTTTCCTCAAGAACGCCGTTGCTTGCGCCGATACCAGAACAGCCGACGTTCCCTTGCTCAGCGAAAGCGAACGACATCAGTTGCTGTTTGAGTGGAATGATACGGGCAGGGATTATCCGCAGGACAAGTGCCTCCACCATCTGATCGAAGAACAGGTTGCGCTTACCCCGGAAGCGATCGCTTTGGCCTTTGAAGACAAACATCTGACTTTTAGAGAGCTGAACGAGCAAGCGAACACTCTGGCGCACCAGCTGATCGATATGGGCGTCGGGCCCGAATCACTAGTTGGAATCTGTGTGGAGCGCTCCTTAGAGATGATGGTGGGCCTGCTTGCGATTCTCAAAGCCGGCGGCGCCTATGTTCCCCTCGATCCTACCTATCCCAAAGAACGACTGGCTTTCATGCTCGAAGACAGTCGAGCTCCCATTCTGCTGACCCAACGCCCGTTGATTGGCAGGCTTCCGGAAAATCGCTGCCAAACGCTCTTCTTAGACGACGAATACAATGCAGGTCGGCCCAAGGACCCTCAGAATCCAGACCACACAGTGCAACCAGACAATCTGGCTTACGTGATATACACATCAGGTTCGACCGGTAAGCCCAAAGGCGTGATGGTTAGCCACAGAAACGTCGTCAATTTTTGCGCCGGAATGGACGACCGAATACGCGGAGAATCTGCGGGCGTGTGGCTGGCAGTCACCAGCATCTCGTTTGACATTTCAGTACTCGAACTCTTTTGGGCGTTGGCCCGGGGGTTCAAGGTAGTTATCTATTCAGGAAAGGAGATCAGCAATCCGAGATACAAAGGAGGTGTCGCAGCCGACAGCAAGGCGATCGAATTCAGCCTCGCGTATTTTGCCAGCGATCACGGAGACGCCGGCGAGGGGAAATACAGACTCCTAATGGAAGGAGCGAAGTTTGCTGACCGAAATGGCTTCTCGGCAATATGGACTCCTGAGCGCCACTTTCACTCGTTCGGTGGGCTCTACCCCAATCCGTCTGTCACCAGCGCTGCCTTAGCGGCTGCTACCGATCGCATCCAGATACGGGCGGGAAGCGTTGTGCTCCCTCTTCACAATCCAATCAGGGTCGCCGAAGAATGGTCGGTTGTGGATAACCTGTCGAACGGCAGAGTGGCAATCTCCTTCGCCTCAGGCTGGCACCCGAACGATTTTGCCATTGCGCCTCAGAATTATGATGAGCGAAAACAGATAACGATTCGCGACATCGAAACCATTCGCCGCTTGTGGCGCGGTGAGACGGTTAAGTTTCGCAATGGTGTCGAGACTGACTTTGATGTCAGGATTCTTCCCAGGCCAATTCAGCCAGAGCTGCCCGTATGGATCACCGCGGCAGGGCATCCTGACACGTTCCGCGTAGCTGGGGAGATGGGTGCCAATCTGCTTACCCATCTGCTGGGACAGAGCGTTGAGGAACTGGCTGACAAGATCAATATTTACAAGCAAGCTTGGCTGCGCGGTGGTCACGGGCCAAAAGAAGGTCATGTCACTTTGATGCTTCATACTTTTGTTTGCGCGGACACCGAGGCCGCTCGCGAAAAGGTTCGTGCGCCATTCTGCACCTATTTGAGTAGCTCCGTGGATCTCATCAAGAAGGCCCGTTGGACCTTCCCCGCTTTCAAGTCGGCGCCAGGCAAGGAAACCCGCGATCTTGACCAAAGCGAACTAACACCAGACGACATGGATGCGCTTCTGGAACATGCCTTCAATCGATATTTCGAGACCAGCGGCCTGTTTGGATCATTAGAAAGATGCGCCGAGATGGCTGAAAGGCTGCGGCAAATCGGCGTAGACGAGATTGCTTGCCTGATTGATTTCGGCGTGGATTTTGAGTCGGTAATGGCCAGCCTGCAGGATCTCAAGGCTTTAAAGGAACGTTGTGAGGAAGCAGCAAAAACAGATGAGGAGCGATTCTCACTGCCTGCTTTGATTGCCAGGCATCGCGTAACCCATCTGCAATGTACGCCTTCACTCGCCACCATGCTCTTGCATGACGATCGAGCACGTGAATCATTTCGTTCTCTACAACAATTGTTTCTTGGGGGCGAAGCCCTGTCTCAGTTGCTTGTAGACCGACTGGGCGAACTGCTAACGAGAGAAGTCATCAATATGTATGGCCCGACAGAGACTACCATCTGGTCGACGTCAACTCCGGTTACCAAGGGCAAACGAGTTAATATCGGTCGCCCGATTGCAAACACCGACGTATACATTCTCGATCAACGCCAGCAACTGGTGCCTGTGGGTATGCCAGGCGAAGTGGTGATCGGTGGCGCAGGGGTTACGCGTGGCTATCTGCACCGGCCAGATCTGACTGCTGAGAAATTCGCGCCGAGTCCCTTCAAGAACGGATCAGGAGAGCGCGTGTATCGAACGGGAGACCATGCGCGCTATCTTTCGGACGGAAACATAGAGTTTCTAGGCAGGCCTGATCAGCAGGTTAAGATTCGCGGCTTCCGCATTGAGCTCGGTGAGATTGAAACGATTCTGAACGGGCATCCTGCTGTTCGCGAAGCCGTTGTTTCCGTGAAGGAACCCGCGCCCGCCGAGAAGCGGGTTGTAGCTTATGTCATCTCGCGGAAACAAGTTTCTACTGAAGAGTTGCGTGACTTACTGAGTGAAAAGCTGCCCGAGCACATGATGCCTTCCGCCTTCGTCTTCCTGGAAACCTTTCCCTTCGCGCCTAACGGAAAGCTAGACCGGCGGTTACTTCCCGATCCAGAGACAGGAATGGATCGGCGCGAGGCCTTTCTGCCACCACGCACGGCTCTGGAAGAGGTGGTCGCGAGCATTCTCAGCGGCGTTCTAGGTCTAGAGAGGATCGGCATCAATGACGATTTCTTTGCTTTGGGAGGCCACTCCCTGCTTGGAGCTCAAGTGGTCTCGAGAGTCAAAGACGTGTTTCAGATAGACCTCTCGCTACGAGAACTATTCGAAGCACCGACCGTAAACGAACTTACGGAGGCGCTGGTCGCAAAGGAGCCAAAGCCCGGACAGGCTGAGAGGATTGCCAGTATCCTCAAGAATATTCAGGATGCACCTTCTCAACCTAGCAAACATCGTCACACCCGGGTGGCGACTATGAGTGTCGTATGACAAGCACACGTAATTGGCCTGCTGGCATTGACCTTTCTCCACAGAGGCTAGAGACCCTCGCCAGTATTCTTAAGGATGAAGGGATCGAGTGGCAACCAAGAGGAGTGATCGATCGGCGCCCTAGCGCCAATGAAGCACCTCTTTCTTTCTCACAAGAAAGGATCTGGTTTCTCGACAAACTTGAGGGGGGAAATCACTATAACGACTACTTCGGACTGCGGATCAGGGGTCCTCTAGATTGTCAGGCCCTAGAGCGGAGCGCGGAGCTGATAGCTCGGCGCCACGAAACTCTGAGAACCAACTTTGTTTCTGCAGAAGGCCGTGCCTTTCAAGTTATAAGCCCCACGTGTCGCGTGAATCTTTCCGTGTCTGATCTGTCTCAGCTCCCTCGCCGCGAGCGAGAGTCAGAGGCCATGCGACTGGCTGTCGAAGAGGTTCGCCAGCAATTTGATCTCGCTATAGATCCCCTCTTCCGAATAAAGCTGATTCGCTTTAGCCAGGAAGAAAACATTTTCCTCCTGACCATACACCAAATAATCAACGATTCGTGGTCAATCGGCATATTTGCTCGCGAGCTTCTATCCTTCTATCAGACGTTCACGAAAGGTCAGGTGCCGGCGCCATCGCCTTTGCCCTTACAATATGCCGACTTCGCATACTGGCAACGAAACCGGCTACAAGAAACGGGACTGCGCGAACAACTTTTCTACTGGAAAGAGATACTTTCTGGAACTCAGCCGATACTTGAGCTCCCAACAGATCGGCCGCGTCTGTCTGCTCAGACTTTTCGGGGGGCGCGCCAAGCCGTGATTCTTCCGGCTAATTTGACGAGAGAGCTTAAGAGCCTGAGCCAGAGAGAGGGCGTCACTCTGTTTATGACGCTGATGTCCGCTTTCAAGACCTTACTTTATCGATACACCACGCAGAAAGACATCATCGTAGGCTTGCCGATTTCGATCAGAACCCACGCTGAGCTTGAGGGATTGATCGGCATGTTCGTCAATACCCTCGTATTACGCACGAACCTTTCTGAAGAGCCCTCATGGCGGGAGTTGCTCACGAGAGTGCGTGAAGCAGCGCTCGGCGCCTACGCGCATCAAGAGTTGCCGTTCGAGCTTCTGGTGAAAGAAACTCAACCAGCAAGAAACCTCGCCCGTCCTCCGATCTTTCAAGTGATGTTTGATTATCAGAACGCCCCAATGCCTGCGCTCGTGCTACCAGGTCTTGACATTGCCGGATTCGAGATCGATAGCGGCACCGCAAAGTATGATCTCACGGTTGAGCTGGCTGAGGTAGGAGACACAGTCCGTGGCTGGTTCGAGTACAACTCGGATCTGTTTGATAAGCCAACCATCGAGAGGATGGCAGGACACTTCCGAACCCTGCTGGAAGGGATTGCGTCGAATCCGGATCAGCGCGTTGCGGATTTGCCAATGTTGGCGGCGGTAGAGCGCGAGGAGATTGTCGTCGAGTGGAACGAAACTAAGACGGATTATCCAGATTCGAAATGTGTCCACGAGCTGTTTGAAGCACAGGTGGAGCGCACGCCTGAGGCCATAGCGTTGGTCTTCGAAGAGCAGCGAATAAGCTACAAAGAGCTCAACCGGAGAGCTAACCAGCTTGCACACTATCTGAGGAACCGTAGAGTTGGCCCTGAGGTGCTGGTTGGTATCTGCATCGAGCGGTCACTCGAGATGTTTGTTGGACTGCTCGGGATCCTGAAGGCTGGAGGCGCTTATCTTCCGCTCGATCCCGCGTATCCGCGAGAACGGTTAGCGTTGATGCTGAAGGATGCCGGCGCGCCGGTGTTGCTCACGCAGGAGACTTTGCGTGAGAGGCTGCCGGACCTCCAAGTGAAGGTGATCGCCCTGGATACTGACTGGAGAGCGATTGCCAAAGAAAGCGAGGCTAATCCCGACAACAAGAGCACGGCCGACAATCTGGCTTACGTGATCTACACCTCCGGTTCTACCGGAATTCCGAAAGGTATAAGCGTGGTGCACCGGGGCATAGTGCGTCTGGTGAAGGAGACAAACTACGCGACATTTGGACCGGAAGAGGTGTTTCTGCAGTTCGCACCAATCTCATTTGATGCGTCGACGTTTGAGGTGTGGGGAAGCCTGTTGAACGGAGCACGATTAGCAGTGATGTTGCCGGGATTGCCCTCATTGGAGGAATTGGGTGCGGCCTTGAAGCAAAACCGAGTGACGACGCTGTGGCTGTCAGCTGAGTTATTTCATCAGATGGTAGAAACACAGTTGGAGGACCTGCGAGGTGTGCGGCAGCTTCTAGCTGGCGGTGATGTGCTGTCGGTTCCAGCTGTCGAGAAAGTGATGCGGGAGTTAAGCGACTGTCAGCTAATAAATGGTTACGGACCGACAGAGAACACCACGTTCACATGCTGCTATGGCGTGAAGCCGAGCGAGAAGTTTTCTTTTAGCGTGCCGATCGGAAAGCCGATTTCGAATACCCAGGTCTTTATACTGGACGATGAAATGAAGCCGGTGCCGGTGGGAGTGGCGGGAGAATTATACGCTGGAGGAGACGGGCTTGCCCGGGGATACTTTAATGATGTCGCGATGACCGCCGAGAAGTTTGTGCCGAACCCCTTCAGTACAGAGGTTGGAGCTCGTTTGTACAAAACGGGAGACCTAGCGAGTTACCGCGCCAAAGGGGACATCCAGTTTTTGGGCCGCATTGATCATCAGGTAAAGATTCGTGGTTTTCGTGTTGAGTTAGCAGAGATTGAGACGGTGCTCAATGAACATCCGTCGATCAGGCAGAGTGTGGTGGTGGCAAGGGAGGACAGCCCAGGCGAGAAACGACTGGTGGCCTATGTCGTGCTTGCCGATGAGGTGGAGACGATTATCAGTGACCTAAGACGGTGGGTGAAGCAGCAGTTGCCGGACTACATGGTGCCATCATCGTTCGTGGTGCTCGACGAGTTGCCGCTGACTGCCAATGGGAAGTTGGATCGGAATGCGTTGCCTGCCCCTGATGGTAAACAGTTCCTGGAGAATGCTTTTGTAGCGCCTCACAACACCTTGGAGTTGCTGCTCACCAAGAGTTGGGAGAAAGTTTTAGAGGTGCGGCCGATCGGTGTCAAGGATAACTTCTTTGAGCTCGGGGGGCACTCCTTGCTCGCTGTCCGCCTCTTCGCTCAGATTGAGAAGGTGTTGGGTAAGAAGCTTCCGTTGGCTACTCTCTTCCAAGCGCCGACAATTGAGCAACTGGCGAGCCTGCTCAGTGAAGAGCAGTGGTCGCCGTCCTGGTCCTCGCTCGTGCCGATTCAGCCGGGCGGTTCCAAGCCACCTCTATTCTGCCTGCATCTGGCTCTAGGGCATGTTCTATTCTACCGTGACTTAGCGCATCGCCTGGGATCGGATCAGCCAGTTTATGCTTTCCAGCCGCAGGGGCTTGATGGCACACGACCGCGTCATACGAGGATCGAGGAAATGGCCTCCCACTACATCAAAGAGATGCGCGCGCTGCAGCCGGAAGGCCCTTATTATTTGGGGGGCTCATCATTTGGAGGTTTGATAGCGTTCGAGATGGCCCAGCAACTGCACGCGCAAGGTCAGCAGGTGGGCCTGCTGGCTTTGTTCGATACCTATGCTCCAGGGTTTTATAATCTATCGGCCGAGGGTCGATCATTCCCTCATAAGGTTCATCGAATCATGCAGAGGGTAGATCTGCACCTGGGTAATCTCTTGCTGCTCGAGCCTGAAGGAAAGGTGAAGTACGCTCGCGAGAAGGCGGTGCTGGTCAAGGGGAGGCTGAAGGGGAGTATCAAGAGGTTCGGGAGTGGGGTCATAAAGCTTGTCGACAAGTTGTCTCAGTCTAATGGCCATTCAGTGCCTGGTGAGGGCCCACAAAAAATAGACGTTGCTCTCGAGGCGTTAAGAGAGTATGTGCCAAGAGTCTATTCTGGCCGTGTGACTCTCTTTCGTGCCAGCAAGCGACCTGCAGGATACAATAATGATCGCGACTTAGGTTGGGGGGAATTGGCTGCGGGAGGGGTAGAGATCCATGAGATCCCAGGCTACCATGGCTCGATAGTTAGAGAACCGCGAGTGCGAATACTGACTGAACGACTTCAGCAGTGCCTCTCCCAGACGATAGCGAGCGATCGATAGACAATCGGGCGTATACTCCAAAACTATTCACAGTATGATGTTCCTGTTGGTGTCGTATTCATTCATTCCAAGCGCTCGAAACGCTGCCCAGACATCGGCACCGGGTTGCTGGAGCTCCTGACTTGGGAACAACATTTATCGTGTTAGCGTGGCAAAGGCTGGCTCTATCGTTATATCCGTCAGATTATCCACACTGTTGTTGAAAGCGGCATCGAGCTTAGCGATGGTGCTATAGCTCTGATCGCTCTGCGCGACAAAGCTGCGCGTGCTGTTCCGCTCCTGTATCTCAGCGAGCTTAACCCTGTTTCGTCGGCAGTCTGCTCGAAGGTGTAGTTGGCTGGCGTGCGATCCGGAAAAATGTACCGCCGTTTAAGGTGTATTGCTCTTACTGCGGTGTCGGGCCTGACGAGAGCTCAGCGGTTTTGTAGTGGGCTCGGCAATCGCCGTGTGGTTGAATTTGAATCGGCCATCAACTGAGACGTCGTTCGGGTCCTTGGAGATAAACAGCCTTTCGAGTGCCTCGTTTGAACCATTGGTACATACGGATCAAACTATTTCCTTTTCCTTTAGATCGTTTTAGTTACGGTATGATGTTTCCATTGCTGTCATACTCTTTTAGCCCAAGCGCTCGAAAGGCTGCCCAGAAATCAGCAACGGTTGCTGGTGCTCCTGAATTGGGGCCAACATTTATCGGGTTAGCATCAAACCACGGTACGCCTGTGTGGTACAGAGGGCTGGTAGTTAGAATTGTAATCCCTCTAATCGTGGCGAACGCGGGTTCGATTGTAGAATCCGCAAAGATCGTGTCAACGCTGTTGCTAAACGAGGCGTTCAGCACCGCGATGGTACTATCCAGACTAGTCGCGGAAATGCCAATTTGCGCAGCTTCCTGACCAGATGTAATAGTTATTGGGTTGGTGCCTTTGCTCCATCCGCTATTTGTCGCGGTCTGGTAGGCATTCGTAGTAACTATGCTACCAGAGGCATTGTTGGGATTAAGATTACTGTCGAGTGGACCGAAGATGTTGTTCTGATTTATACCGTTCGCAGTTAAATAAAGCCAGTCTAAGGCAGAATCACCAGCACGACTACCACAGCGCCAGAAGAAATTGTTTGTCGCCAATTCCTCCTGCCCATCCATCACCAAGCCCCACTGGTAAGTGACGAAGTTTCTGGTAGCGATGCCGGTGCGATTGTTGTGGAAAAAGTGTATCGCAAATCCGCCATCACCAGCGTCAGCAATGAATACGTTGTTGTCTACGATTATGTGTTGAGTCGCAGACCCCGCAGGCCCAGGAAACGGGTCGTTGCTCGACACATAGATAGCGTGATAAAGGTTCCCTCCTCCGTTATGCACAAAACGGTTGCCCTGGAAAAGAGCATATTCGCTATTACTCGCCTTGATTGCCCCGTAGTAACCAAAGATGGTGCAATTTACTATCTGTTTCCAGTGTGATATGGGATTCCCGCCTGTAAAGATGCCGGTCTGATCCGAAGTTTGCTTGCTGCCGCCAATCCATAAGCCATCAAGGCGCATGTAATCTCCCATATAGATGTTAGGAGGCGTGTTTGTCGGGCTGGTTATGATCACCCGTGCACCGGGCGCGGCTTTAAAGACAGTCATCACACTCGGACTAGTTCCACCAGGAGCGAAGGTAACAGACGAATAGCGATAAATCCCAGCACTCAACTGGACGGTGTAACCGGCGCGAACGGGCCCGGAAGGCGAAACGGCTGTAGCAAGATCAATAGGTGAGCCTGCGCTGCCGTTATTACCAGGCAGACCATTAGTGGCGACGTAGATAGTGGTCGGCGTCGGTGTTGGCGTCGGCGTCGGCGTCGGTGTTGGTGTGGGGGTTGACATGGGTGTTGGCGTTGGTGTCGGGGTCGGCATTGGTGTCGTTATAGATCCTGCCTCGAAGTCAGAGATCGCCAAGCTGGTGGAGGAAGAAGCAGAACCGGTCATCAATATGCCCGCATTCCCTGCCAAGGCGTGGTCTGTGTTCGTGACAGTGAGGCGGCTAATCCCATTAGTAAATAGAGTAAGGCTACTATCGATCGCTTCTAATCTAACCGTCCGAACATCCCCGGGCGAAAGAGTCTCAGCCCATGCGCCAAGTTGGCTTGTCGTTCCGTTCACATTGGAACTAATCGCCCAGTCTCCAGTGCTCGTGTCATAGCTGGCGTAGTAGTAGTTTTCCGACCAGGAGTCCAAACGAAACGCCAAACCAGCAACCGGCCATCCAGAAGAAGTGCCAAGCATCGTGAACGTGGCCTGAACATAGCAGTTGGTCTCCGGCTGCCCAGCGGCATAGTAAAGGCTGCGGTATGAGGCAGCCTCGTGCGTTACGCGATTGCTATAGATGTAATCCTTCGAGTTTTGCGAATACCATGGCTGAGTCCAAACGGCTCCCAGCTCGCCAATATGCAGGCTCAGTTCCAGGCCATCGATTGAGATAAAGCTATCGCGCACAACGGCGATCTCATTTGACGGTGTTGGCGAGGGCGTCGGCGTTGGTATCGGAGTAGGTGTGGGGGTCGGTGTGGGCGTCGGTGTCGGGGTCGGCGTGGGTACCGGTTGGCTATCAACTGGCACGAAGTTCGGATCGTTGGAGATAACCAGACAATCAAGTGCGGTATTTGCTTCCCTCGTGCGGAAGACAATTGTGTGTATACCTTGTGAGAGAGCGAAGATGCGCGGGTCCAAAGTGAGCGGCGCTCCGCCCGCCCGCCCGTTAACTTCTGTCCATTGCCAGTCAGTTGACCAGGTACCTTCAGCAACATCATAGATATCTTCAGGACCGCCATCGACCGAGACATAGAAAGAATCCTGACTGTGGGAGGGTGCGAGTACACGGCCCCAGAACACATAATCGCCAGCGATCTCGATGTTGACTGTAAACGTGACGCTGCCCGAGTCCTTGAGACTGGACGCGACGTAAAGACCGCCGAATGCTCGTGCGTCGGGAAGTAAAACCATCGGTAAACTGAGCGTGCCTGACTCCGCCTCAACCAGGAAGGTGCCGGTAACGGCTGCGGGATTGTTCACTTCGAGCGCGAAGTTGTCAAAACTTGCTGCGCCCGGCTTCCTAAGTACAGAGAAGCCTCTGGCCCGGGTGTACCATGCGTGATCATTTACATAAGCGTAATCGAGGCTCGACGTGCCGTGGGATGGCGGGCTAACAATGTTGACGGTAAGCGGGTCACCTTCTCGCTCCGAGTCGAGTGCCTTAAAGTAACCGGGAGAGCCACGTAGGTGAAGTTTGTAGCTGTCGTTGTTTGCGACTGGGGCGGAATTACCCGAGAAGAAGAGATTGCTCGCCTCACGGCGCATATACGCAGGACTGGCAAACACTGCGGACAAGATGATAAAGGCAATCACTGCGACAACTATGCGAGCGAATAAGCGGGCGATCTGCATCTTTCTATGTGCTCGGCAAGACTCACTGAATCCTCTCTTCCGGCGTGATACGTTCAAGAGATACACTCTCACGTCCACGTCCGAACGCGACTGCAAACTCTAATTTATTTGCGTGCTAAGACTTACGGGTTGAAAGCTGCGACGCACACCAACTCCGTGCCAACTTACATCAGTCTCTGTCCGAAACCGATTTGTCCATTTAGACAATTCTCGCAAACAAGAGCGTGGTGCCTTGCTCTTGCCGCGAAATGAAAAGGGGCGCGAGGCTTATGAGACTGAAATAAAGCCCTTACCTAATTATTAAGAATTTAAAGCACGCTGTCGGGAGGCCCGTGCTCTGCTATGAAAAGAAGCGGCGCGAGTCTAGCTAAACCGTGACGAGCCTGTCAAGGTAGAACTTAGTTTAGTTAGTGAAGGGTTGATGCGCGAGTGAGCAGCACGATTACAACCTTAATTTTCTGTCTCTGGAGTAGAGGGCTCGGTAATCGAGGCGCGTGAACCGTCCTCATTGCGCCCGCATCCCACGCGCGTGAGGTACCCGCTGAGATTGTGCCGTAAGAGCTTTGTAGGTTGGTGTTGGGGTAGACGGTCGTGTAGTGGACTGCGTGACCTTATGCCAAATTAGTTACGGTATGATGTTTCCATTGCTGTCATACTCTTTTAGCCCAAGCGCTCGAAAGGCTGCCCAGAAATCAGCAACGGTTGCTGGTGCTCCTGAATTGGGGCC
>Ga0070708_100000059_pt1 | contig 70999 bp, 63 predicted proteins | sample KBSK5503metaG_FD_65469 | JGI IMG/M metagenome (GOLD analysis project Ga0070708, IMG submission 65469) | Corn, switchgrass and miscanthus rhizosphere microbial communities from Kellogg Biological Station, Michigan, USA - KBS K5-50-3 metaG | ecosystem: Host-associated > Plants > Roots >... | reverse complement strand
CGCCGCCGTCCGCCGTAACCGCCGCGCCTGACACCGCGCGGCAACGGACTGCACGCCCTCAACCGCGACGATCGCTGCGCCCAGCGGGAATAGCCGGAAATGGATTGGCTCATGGCCTCCGTAGCGGCATCAACGAACGTTGTAGGTCTTGCGCAGGACAGCGCCGTTCCGCTCGATTTCGATGTCGATCCGGCTCGCGCCTCGCAGACTGGAGTAGATCTCGAGAGCTTTCTCCGGGCTGTTGAGGTCGTTCCCGTTGATTCGCTTGATCACGTCGCCGTTTTCGATGCCGATCTTCTTGTAAAGCGAGTCCATCCGGATGGAGAAGATCTTGAATCCCTGTGTTTGGCCATCCTTGAACGCGGGGACAATTCGGGCTTCGTTCAGATTAGAGAGCGTCCGGTCGATCTCCGCTCGAGGGACCTCGTACTCGGAATCGGAGATGGCCCTGATTCCGGTCCCCAGGCCGGTCGAGGGTGGTTGGGGAGCGTGGCCGGCGACTTCCGGCTCATTGCTGATGTACTCGCGGCGGTTGCTGTTGAGCACAATCACGCGCTCGCGCTGAATCTCGAGGATCTCGGCCCCGAGGACTTTGTCCCCGATGCCATAGGTCTGTGCGCGCTGTTTTCCCAGATCGAGAATGGAAGCGATCGACCACTTTCCAATCACCGAGGCCAGTGTCCCGAGCAGCTTCACCCGCAGCCCACTCTTGACCGCGGGTGGATTGAGGTTCAACGGAGCCTGATCCGGTTCTTGCACCACCGGCTCCTTGGGCAGAGGCAGTCCGGTGAGCTTGGCGATTCGCTCGAGGTCGAGATGGGCCACGGGCTCTGCCGCGGGCCGTCGAGCGACCGACCTTGCCCCGTCCTCCTTGGGCGGTGGCAAGATCACCAATTCCAGGAAAAGGTTGATCGTTTTGGCGGCGATCAGCGCGACAAGCAGAATGAAGACCAGATGAGCGGTCCAGAAATATTTTCGAAAGAACGTTTCCAAGGCGGCAGCCTTCGAACTTGACCTCGTCAGGCGGTACGGCAAGCCCGCTGCCATGTCGGACGGGGTGAAGGGCCCTCGCCGGCCGATACAAACACTCGGGATTAGAGCTGTCAAAGAGGCGGTGCCGCCTGCCAGCGACAGCCTCGCCGACGACGACGGATGGCTGCCGCAATCTCTCCGTCTCCACTCAGTGCGGTCACTTCGCCTTCACCACGCGCTATTCGATCGACCTCGGTGGCGAGCATTCTGGCCTTGGCGAGGAGCACCACAACGTCGCGCACCGACTGGTCCCCAATCGCTCGATAGAGCCGCTCTACATGCTCCATCGTGTAGCCCTTCCTTCGAACGGCGCGCTCAGGACGCGCAGCGGGCACTTTCAAAGCGAGCGTTGGATCTTGCGAGAAGGGCAGGGTGGCCTCCTCCTCTCTCAAGAAAGAGCAACGACTTGATGGCGATGATGCGGTTCTTCTTGCCGGTGGGCCATCGTCTGAGCGCGTTCTTGAGGTCCTGCGTGGAGACTTCACGGAGATCGCGTCCGGCGAGCTGCTCGGCCCATTGCGAGAGGTACGTCCGTAGGTTTTCGCGATACCGTTTGGTTCTTCCCTCGGAGCTTAGGTGCGCGAGAAAGCGAGCGACGGTCGCAACATCGAGCTGGACGATTTCTCGCTCCAGCTTGGCCGTCGATTGGGCCTTCGTCAGGTATCGAGCCGGATCCCGTCTGAACAGCGCGAGCTCGGCGTTGGCCTCTCGTTCGCTGGCGTCGAGAGCCATGGTATAGGGCACGCCGTGAACCCTCTTTTCAAGGACCCAAAACTCGCTGCACGAGAAGCAACTTACAACTCATTGGCCCCGTAGCTCAGGTGGATAGAGCGGCGGTTTCCTAAACCGTAGGTCGCGTGTTCGAGTCACGCCGGGGTCACTCTTTCGCTCGGGCCAACCGATGAGCACCGCTCCCGTCCCAGAAAACCTCCTCCGGGTGAACATCCCCAAAGCGGTGCTCGCGGTGGTGGCGCGGCTGCGCGAGCGGGGGTTCCAGGCCTTTCTCGTCGGGGGCTGCGTGCGCGACATGCTGCGCGGGGAGGAGCCGAAAGACTACGACGTCGCCACCGACGCAATCCCGGATGAGGTCGAGCGCCTGTTCCCCAAAGTCATCCCGACCGGAAAGCAGCACGGGACCGTCACCGTGATGATGCGGCGAAGGCCGGTCGAGGTGACGACGTTTCGCACCGAAGGCACCTACCTCGATGGTCGTCGACCCTCGAGCGTCGAGTTCCACTCGCGCATCGAGGATGATCTCTCGCGCCGCGACTTCACCATCAATGCGATGGCCTATCAGCCGATCGAGCGGGAGCTCCGAGATCCTTTTGGCGGGCAGCGCGACCTGGCCTCGGGCGTGGTTCGCTGCGTGGGAGATCCCGACTCCCGATTCGGCGAGGATGGCCTGCGACCGCTGCGCGCCGTGCGCTTCGCCGCGGTCCTCGGCTTCTCGATCGATCCACCGACCGCGGCGGCGATTCCCCGCTCGTTGCCGACCTTTCGCAAGGTCGCCGTCGAGCGCGTCCGCGAGGAATTCTGCAAGTTGCTGCTCTCCTCGCGACCTGTACTGGGGATCAATCTCCTGCGAAGCACCGGCCTGCTCGAAGTCTTTCTCCCCGAAGTCCTCGAGGGGGTAGGGCAGCGGCAGTCTGCCGACGATGACCGCGATGTGTACGAGCATTCGCTCGCGACCGTCGAGCGGGTTCCTCCAGACTTGAGCTTGAGGTTGGCGGCCCTCTTGCACGACGTCGCCAAGCCGGCGGCGGCGATCCGGGATCCGGCCGGAAAGCAGCTTGATTTCCCGGAGCACGAGGTGCTGGGCGCCAAGCGCGCGGTCGAAATTCTCGAACGCCTCAAGTTTCCGCGCAAGACGATCGAGTCCGTCGCCGAGCTGGTTCGCCATCATCGCCTGGGCTCGCTCGCCACGGCTCCGGATCAGGAAATCCGGCGATTTGTCGCAACGATCGGCGAGAAGAATCTCGACGATCACCTGGCTTTGGCGCAGGCCAATTGGGGCGCGCGCGCAAAAGATGCGCACGGTGCGCTTCGCCGCCTCGCCCAGCTCCGCGAGCGCATCCACAAGATCCTCTCCACCCATCCGCCGCTCGGCGCCCACGCGCTCGCACTCGATGGCAACGAGATCATGCGCGTGCTCGGCATCGGTCCATCGACCGAGGTCGGCGCAGCGGCGCGCTTTCTGCTCGACCAGGTTCTCGAAAACCCGGACCTCAACTCGCCGGAGAAGTTGGCCGGATTGCTACGGAAATGGGCCCAATCCAGGGGCGGTTGAGTTATCCACAAAGTTTTCCACAGCGGGATTCACGCAAAGTACGTCTTTCGACGATCCCCGCTTGACACCCGTTCGTGACACTTGGAAATGGGGAATTTCCTCTTATAAAACAGGGGATTGACCTGACTGAGGTATCCCCTCCGATTCTTTTTGATTGTGAACAAAGCACCTTCGCTCGGAGACAGTGACATGTGGACAAGCTGTGGCGCCCGGGGATTTCTGGCCGCGCCGCAACCCCTTGAAGAGGCCCGCCTCCGCGAAGGATCTCGATTCTGTTTGCCAGGGCGGGTAAGAGCAGGTCAATGAGATTCGTCGTCGCGATGAGTGGTGGAGTCGATTCTTCGGCAGCCGCGGCTCTCCTGAAAGAGGCGGGCCACGAGGTGATCGGGATCAGCCTGCGCGTCTGGTCCTACGAAGGCGCGGCGCGGTGTGGCAGCTGCTGCAGCCCGGAGGACATCGAAGACGCGCGAGCGGTGGCCGAAAGGCTCGGGATCCCGTTCTACGTGGCCAACGTCGAGGACGTCTTCAAGGAGCGGGTGGTCACCCCGTTTGTCAATTCCTACCTGAATGGCCGAACGCCGATTCCCTGCCTGGCCTGCAATCGCGACGTGAAATTCGGCTTGCTGCTCAAGCGCGCCCGTTCGCTCGGGGCGAAGTTGGCGACCGGCCACTACGCCCGCATCGAATCCGATTCGCTCGGCCTGCACCTCTGCCGCGCGCGAGACGAAGCCAAGGATCAGAGCTATTTCCTGTTCACGCTCGGTCAAGCGGAGCTCGCGGACATCGCCTTTCCGATCGGCGATCTCACCAAGGCAGAGGTTCGCGCGATAGCTCTGAGGCACGGTCTGCCCACCAGCCACAAGCCGGAGAGCATGGAGATCTGCTTCGTTCCGGACGGAGACTATGCCGGCTTCGTGGAGAAGATCGCCGGCCCCCAGCCCTCCGGAGAGATCGTCGATGGCAGCGGCAAGGTCCTCGGCAACCACCCGGGCATTCACCGATTCACCGTCGGACAGCGGCGCGGGCTGGGCCTCTCGAGCCCGGAGCCGCTCTTCGTTCAGCGGATCGAACCGGGCAGCCGGCAGATCGTCGTCGGGCCGGCGCCGGAGAACGAGCGACACTCCTTCCGGGTGATGAATCCGCATTGGGTTGGCGATGCGCCGGCTCCCGACGCGACCATCCGGGTGAAGATCCGCCATCGCCACATCGGCGCCCCCGGCCGGGTTCGTCTCGAGCCGGAGGGCTGCGTTACCGTCGATCTCGATTCGCCGGCCAGGGCGGTGACGCCCGGACAGGCCGCGGTCTTCTACGACGGGCAGCGCGTGCTGGGCGGCGGCTGGATTTCCTGAACAACTGATCGGTGGATCGCTCCCGGTGGCGCTGCAACGAGCGCTGGACAATTTGCCCGGATTGTGCCGGTGCCTGCCTGGAAAATGTACGGCCAAGCGCCGACGGTGTTGTAGTTCGATTCGATTTCGGTACAGTCCGCGACCCGAGGTTTGCAGGGACAGGCCAAGGACCGCGAGAGCGAAAGGGGGATTTCATGACGAAGAGCGAGCTCATCGAGCGAATCAGCCAGAAGGCGCCTCGAGTTCCAAAGCGGGACGTCGAGGTGATCGTTCAGACGATGTTCGAGTCGATGCTCAACGCGCTGCGCCGAGAACAGCGAATCGAAATCCGCGGGTTCGGCAGCTTCGCGGTCAAGACCCGCCTCCCGCGCGATGGGCGGAATCCAAAGACGGGGCAAAAAGTTTCCGTTCCCCGCCGGCGGATCCCCTACTTCACCGTCGGCAAAGAGCTGCGCGATCGATTGAACCCGAAGCAGCGCCGGGCGATCGGTGCGAGCTCCTCCGGCAACTTCAGCTCGATCGGGGCTTCGCCGATCCAGTCCATGGCTGCCGCCGCTCCGCCGAGCAGCTCGCGTTACCCCATCCGCTAGAGCGCAAATGCAGCCGCTGTGGGCGCCGTGGCGGATGGAGTTCATCGAGGGCGGCGCGCCGGCGGCCGGGTGCATCTTCTGCGCGTTTCCCAAGGAGACAGGGCCTGAGGCGGATCGACGCAATCTGATCCTCGCCCGAACGCCACTCTCCTTCGCCATCCTGAATCGCTATCCGTACAACAGCGGCCATCTGATGGTGATCCCGCTGCGCCATACCGCCGATTTCACTTCGTTGACCGAGGACGAGGCGCGCGATCTGAACAAGCTGCTGCAGCGCAGCGTCTCCGCGCTCTCAGAGGCCTACCGCCCGGACGGTTTCAACATCGGGATGAACCTCGGCCGAAGCGCCGGCGCCGGCATCGCGGACCATCTTCACTACCACGCGGTCCCTCGCTGGGCGGGAGACACCAACTTCATGCCGGTGTTGGGCGCGACCAAGGTGTTGGTGGAACATCTGGAGAAGAGCTACGACAAGCTGCACGCAGTTTTCACGCGGCAGTCGGCTTAGTTTCGATGGAGCTCCACAATCCAACGTTGGTAGCGCTGCTCGGCGGCACCGCGCTGGCGACCTTGCTCGCCCTGCTCGCCGTCTTGTCCCGCAAGGGGCGCACGGAGGATACCGCCCGCGCTTACCTGGCCGGTTTCACCTACGTCCTCTCCGACGATCCCGACGCGGCGATCGCGGCGCTCTCCCGGGCGGCGCAGCTCAACACCGAGACGCTGGAGACCTATTTCGCCCTCGGCGCGCTCTTCCGGCGAAAGGGGGAGCTGGACCGGGCGATCCGCCTCCACCGCAACATCCTGCTCAGACCCGGCCTCGCCTTCGAGGTCAAGCGGCAGGCGCAGCTCGAGCTGGCGTTGGACTACAAGCGCTCGGGTCTCAAGGACAAGGCGGTGGAGGCCTTCGAGAAGCTCCTCGCCGACGACCCGGGAAACAAGGAGGCGCTGCTCCACTATCGGCGGCTGCTGGAAAGCTCGCGCGAATGGCAGAAGGCGGCGGAGATTCAGCTGCGGCTGGTCGGCGCCGATCGAAAGGGCCAGGCGATCCTCGCGCATCTGATGGCGGAGAGCGCCCGGGCCCTGCTCGAGTCCGATCCCGCACAGGCGCATTCGGTGGCGGAGCGGGCGATCGAGCTTCACCCGGACTCCGCCGACGCGCAGCTGGCCCTGGCCGAGGCGCGCTTTGCCTTGCGCCGGGGCCCCGCCGCGGAGACGCCGCTGCGCAGCTCGATGAAGCTCGAGCCCGAGTTGGCTCCCAAGGCGACCCGCCTCTGGGCCGTCGCGCGCCTCGACGCCGGGCCTCTCGAGGAGTTCTTGCGACAGCAGATCGCTCAGCGCCCCCGGGACGCGGCTTTCGAGCTGGCGATGGCCCTGTTACTGAGGGAGACCGGGCGCGCGGACCTCGCCCTCGAGCAGCTGCGCCATCTGGTGGAGCGCAACCCGCGATTCTGGGAAGCGCGCAAGGAGCTTGGCAATCTCCTCCTCGCCCAGGGTCGCGCCGAGGACCTGCGTGAGGACTACCGGGACATCCTCAGCACCCTCGGGGAACCGGCGCTTGGATTCGCATGCGCCTCGTGTCGACAGCGGCTGCCCGAGCACGCCTTCCGCTGCCCCTCGTGTGAGGAGTGGGACACTGTGCACCGCGACGACGACGGGCGACTGCAGCCGCTAATTTGACGCTCGATCCCCGCGAGCGTACGGTTTTCGCGCCCGCCGCAGAGGCACCGCGCCGGGCGGATGAAGGAGCAGTCGCCCGTGCGTGACGGTCACCGGATCAGGGAGAGATATGAGCTGTCGCTCGACAATCGCCAGATCGTCAGCTTCTTCCTTGCCGGGATCGTCGTGATCGGGGCGGTGTTCGTGCTCGGAGTCGTCGTCGGCAAGAAGCTCGCCGGTGGACCGGGTGGCTCGAACGCCGCCGATCTCCTCACCGACCTGGACGAGAAGGCGGCGGCGATGGAAAAGGCCAAGGCCGCGCCGACCGTGGAGCCTCGCCTTACTTTCCAGGAGGAGCTCACCCGGAAGCCGACCAATGGGGCGAAGGAGACCGTTTTGATCGCCGAGAGCACGGCCGCGCCGAGCAAGGCGGTCGGGGCGGAGGAGCCGCGGCCGAGCAAGGTGGTCGCTGCGGAGGAGCCGCGGCCGGTTCCCGAGGCGGCCAAGCCGCAACCGTCGCGGGAGCGGCTCAAGCAAGCGATCGAAAAGGTCGAGAAGGCCCCCCCCGAGCAAGCTCCCCGAGGGGGAGGCTTTACGCTTCAGCTCTCCGCGAGCCAGGTGCGCGAAGACGCCGAACGGTTTGCGGCGAAGCTCCGGGCCAGGGGCTATCAGCCCTATGTCGTCGAATCAGATGTCAGGGACCGCGGCCGCTGGTATCGTGTGCGCCTGGGTGAGTTCGCATCCAAGGAGGCAGCGGCGAAGTATCTGGAGGATTTTCGCCGAGAGACGCAGCTTCAGGCATTTGTTACCTCGGTGAATTGAGCAAGGTGGTCCCAATGGCAGGCGTTCAGAGGGTGGAGAAACCGTGGGGTCACGAGATCATCTGGGCTCGCACCGACCGATACGTCGGAAAGCTCCTCCACATCCGCCAGGGCCACAAGCTCTCCTTGCAATACCATCACCGCAAGGACGAGACGATCTATCTGCACTCGGGTCGGCTGCTCTTTGTGGTGGATGACGGATCCGGGCTCAAGGAGCGGGAGCTCAAGCCGGGCGAGGCGTTTCACATCGTTCCCCCGATGAAACATCGGATGGTCGCACTGACCGACTGCGACATCTTCGAGGTGAGCACTCCCGAGTTGGACGATGTCGTTCGCCTGGAGGACGCCTACGGCAGAGCGGGGACGAGCACTCCTTGAAGCTGTAGCTTAGCCGCCCGGGTTCGGATTCTTGGTCCAACGATCGACCTGGCCATCTCCGTTCAGGTCCTCGCCGATGCGATCCACGTGATCGTTTTCCCAGTACTCCCAATAGTTGACCTTGCCGCTGTGATTGGTGTCCCGCTCCTTGCGGACGATGTGTCCCTTCTCGTAGTAGATCCACAGATCCGGCTTTCCGTTGAAGTCGAGATCGCGTTCCTTTCGGACCAGGACGCCTTTTTCGTAATAGTTCCATTGATCGATCTTGCCGTCGAAGTCGAGGTCCAACTCCTCTTTCGCGATCTGCTCGTTCTCGTCGTAGTGCCGGACCACGTCGACCTTTCCGTCCCAGTTGATGTCCATCTCCTTGCGCACCAGGCGGTCGTATTCCTTGCCATCCGCTGTTTTCGACTTAACCGTGTATTCCCAGACGTCCGGCTTCCCGTCGTGGTTAAGGTCGAACTCGGTGACTTTCTCCGCTCCCTGGCGCGATTGATGGATGACTTCCGACGCGTGGTCGTTCGACGAGCCGGAATCATTTCGGAGGGCGGTCTTGCTCGACGAGCACGCGGTGCTCAGCGTACAGAGAGCGAGAATCAACGGAACAACGGCGCGGGGCGACTTCATGGCATGAGGCCTTTCGAACAAAACTGCAAAGTGTTTCCACGCGCTAAGGAGTGCGACTTTGACCGTGCACGTATGGCGATGTACTTTGACATGCGCCCATGGCCCGGAAGAAAATCCGTGCGAAGATTTCCATTACACCCGAGCAAAATGAATTACTCAAGGTACTGAATCAGAAGACAAAGGTTCCGCTCGCCGAGCGCATCCGGCCGAGGCAGGATCTCGTTCTGGACAAGTGACCGCCGTAGCTTCCTGGTCAGGCAACCCTTCGATGAAATATTAAGGTCATCCGATGTCACGAGTGCGAGGCAAGCGAGCGGCGGTGATGGGCGGGGCGGGATTCGTCGGATCCCACCTCTGCGACCGGCTGTTGGCGGATGGCGCGGCGGCGGTCATCTCGGTAGACAACTTCGTCACCGGATCGCCGGCGAATCTTCACCATCTGAAAAACGAGCCTCGATTCTCCTCGATCACCGCGGACATCACCAGGGAGATTCCCCTCGAGCCCCCCCTGGACTTCGTTTTCAACCTGGCCTCGCCGGCCTCGCCGGTGGATTACGCGCAACTGCCGATCGAGACCCTTCGCGCGGGCTCGATCGGAACGGAAAACGCGGTCCTGCTCGCTGCGGCGGCGGGCGCGGTCTTCTTGCAGGCGTCCACTTCGGAGATCTACGGCGACCCGCTGGTGCATCCGCAGACCGAAGACTACGCGGGAAACGTCAACCCGGTGGGACCGCGCGCGGTCTACGACGAGGCAAAGCGTTATGGAGAGGCCCTCGTCGCCGCCTATCAGCGGATGCGGCGGGTGGATGCGCGGATCGCGCGGATCTTCAACACCTATGGCCCGCGGATGAGGTTGAACGACGGGCGGGTCGTGCCGGCCTTCATCGGCCAGGCCCTCCGCGGAGAGGATTTCACGGTCTTTGGAACCGGAAGGCAGACCCGCTCGTTTTGCCACGTGCGCGATCTGGTGGACGGTCTGGTCCGCCTCGCGCTATCCAACGTGACTGAGCCGGTCAATCTGGGCAATCCGGAGGAATTCACGATGCTGGAATTCGCGGAAGCGGTCCGCGCCGCGGCGGGCCGAGGTGGCAAGCTGAGCTTCAAGCCACTCCCGGTCGGCGATCCACGACAGCGTCGGCCGGACATCACCCGCGCGCGCAAGCTGCTTCAATGGGAGCCCAAAGTGCAACTGGCGGAAGGGTTGAAGGAGACGATCGAGTTTTTCCGAGGCGTCGCCGTCCGGCAACCGACCCCGGGTGCGGCGTGAAGGTTCTCGTCACCGGAGGCGCCGGGTTTATCGGCTCACATGTTTGCGACGAATTCGCCTCCCGCGGCCAGACGGTGGTGGCGCTGGACAATCTTTCCACCGGAAACCGGCGCAACTTGCGCGGCGCGGTGCCCCTGGTGGAGCTGGACATCCGCAGCCCGGAAGCGGCGGCCTACATCGCGAATCTGAAGCCGGACGTGATCTGCCATCTGGCGGCGCAGATGGACGTGCGTAGATCGGTCGAGGATCCGCGCTTCGACGCGGAGTCGAACATCGTGGGGATGCTCAATCTGCTCGAGGCGGGTCGGCGGGCAGGGGTGAAGAAGTTCATCTTCAGCTCGACCGGAGGCGCGATCTACGGCGAGCAGGATGTCTTCCCGGCGCCGGAGACGCATCCCACCCGCCCGGTGTCCCCCTACGGGGTCTCGAAGGCGGCGGGAGAGCTGTATCTGGGGTACTACCAGGCGCAGTACGGGCTCGCTTACGTCGCGTTGCGGTACGCGAACGTCTATGGGCCGCGGCAGAACCCACACGGCGAGGCGGGCGTGGTGGCGATCTTCGCGGGACGCCTGGTGGCGCGGGAGAGCTGCACCATCTTCGGAGAGGGCACCCAGAGCCGCGACTTCGTCTTCGGCAAAGACGTCGCCCGGGCAAACTACCTCGCCTTCGAGCGCGACTTCGTCGGCCCGGTGAACATCGGCACCGGGATCGAGACGGACATCAACCGGATCTACGAGTTGCTCGCCGCGGCCGCCGGGTTGAAGCAACCGGCGATTCATGCCGCCGCCAAGCCGGGCGAGCAAAGGCGCTCTTGCATCGACCCCTCGCTCGCCAAGCGCGTGTTGGGCTGGTCGCCGGCGGTCAAGCTCGAGGAAGGTTTGCCGCAGACGTTGACCTATTTCCGATCGTCCGGCGCCAGGACCTAGGTCGCCAAGCTTCCGCGCCATTGGCGGCAACTTGGATTTCGCAAAGCTTCAGTGTTACTCACACCCGCTTCAAGCGCAGACCCCGGCGGAAATGCCCGCAGAGAATTCCCACTTCCGAAACTTCTCCATCATCGCCCACATCGATCATGGGAAGTCGACCCTTGCCGACCGGCTGCTCGAACGCACGGGGACCGTCACCGCCCGCAATGCCCAGGCGCAGTTTCTGGACAACATGGATCTCGAGCGGGAAAGGGGGATCACCATCAAGGCGCAGTCCGTGCGGATGAACTACACCGCCCGCGACGGCCGCAGTTACGTGCTCAATCTGATCGATACCCCCGGACACGTGGACTTCGCCTACGAGGTCTCCCGCTCGCTGGCCGCCTGCGAGGGTGCGCTCCTGGTGGTGGACGCGTCGCAGGGGGTGGAGGCGCAGACCCTCTCCAACGTCTACATGGCCCTCGACCACAACCTCGACGTCGTCCCGGTGATCAACAAGATCGACCTGCCGTCCGCGGATCCGGAGCGGACCCGCGCGGAGATCGAAGACGTGATCGGCATCGATGCCTCGCGGGCGGTGCTCGCCTCGGCGAAGGAGAGCGTGGGAATCGATGAGATCCTCGAGGCGGTGGTGAAGAACATCCACCCGCCTTCCGGCGATCCGGCGGCCCCGCTCAAAGCGCTGATCTTCGACAGCTGGTACGACAGCTATCGCGGCGTGGTGATGCTGGTCCGCGTCCTCGAGGGCACGCTCTCGGTCAAGCAGCGGGTCCGTCTCTGGTCCAACCAGAAGAGCTTCGAGGTCCAGGATCTGGGCGTGTTCAGCCCCTATTCGATTCCGGTCCCGCAATTGATCGCCGGCGAGGTCGGCGTCCTGATCGCCAACATCAAGGACGTGAAGGACGCCAAGGTCGGGGACACGGTCACCGAGGAGGCCCGGCCGACCTCCGCCCCGTTCCCGGGGTTCAAAGAGATCAAGCCGATGGTCTTTTCCGGGGTCTTCCCGATCGACTCGGCGGAGTACGAGGGCCTCCGCGACTCGCTGGAGAAGCTTCGCCTCAACGACTCGGCGTTCACCTACGAACCGGAGGTTTCCACGGCGCTGGGCTTCGGCTTTCGCTGCGGCTACCTCGGGCTTTTGCACATGGAAATCGTGCAAGAGAGGCTGGAGCGCGAGTACAACTTGTCCCTGGTCACCACCGCACCCTCCGTGGTGTACCGGATCCTCACCGTCAAGGGCGAGCAAGTGGTCATCGACAACCCGGCGAAGTTGCCTCCGATCCAGACGATCGAGCGAATCGAGGAGCCCATCCTCACCTGCCATATTCACGTGCCCGAGGAACACCTCGGCGCCGTCCTCAAGCTGTGCCAGGACCGGCGCGGGGTGCAGAAGGACCTGAAATACCTGGGCAGCACTGGAAAAAGGGTGCAAGTGACCTACGACATCCCGCTCTCGGAGGTCGTCTTCGATTTTTTCGACAAGCTCAAGTCGGTCACCCGGGGCTACGGGTCGCTGGACTACGATCTGGCCGGATACGCCGCGGCCGACCTGGTCAAGCTGGACATCCTGCTCAATGGCGACCCGGTCGACGCCCTTTCGGTAATCGTCCACCGGGACCGGGCGTACCAGCGAGGACGCGACGTTTGCGCCAAGCTCAAGAAGGTCATCCCCCGGCAGATGTACGAAGTGGCGATTCAGGCGGCGATCGGGTCCCGGGTCATCGCCCGCGAGAGCATCTCGGCGATGCGCAAAAACGTGCTGGCGAAATGCTACGGTGGGGACATCAGCCGGAAGCGCAAACTGTTGGAGAAACAGAAGGAAGGCAAGAAGCGAATGAAGCAGGTAGGCTCGATTGAGATTCCGCAGGAAGCGTTTCTCGCCGTGCTCAAGACGGAGGACTAGTGGCAACGACAGCAAAAGCCCGCGAGAAGCTGGAAGCGGAAATTTCCGCCCGGCGGTCGGTCGAACAGCAGCGGGCCAGCCGCAAGCTGGCGCTTCGCGAGACCCTCTCCAGCCTTTGGGCGCCAGTGACCTTCTTCGGCCTGGCACTGGTGCTCTACATCATCCTCATCGAGGTACACACCGCGAGCAGCCGGTGGGCGCAGCCGATGCTGAAGGACCTGGGGCTGGCGGCGCTGGTCTGGTTTGCCGGGCTTCTGGTCTGGCGTCTCGCTGTCCCCAGGCCCAAGCGGATCCGGCGGCTGCGGCGCGACGCCCGGGACCTCTGTCAGGAGCTCGAGGTCATGCTCCGCCAGCACGGCTCCCAGATCGACCCCAAGGTCCGGGAGAAGCTGGTCGAGCAGGCGACCGCGGTGGACACCTATCGGATCGCCGGCAACGTGGAGCGGCTGGAGCCGGAGCTGAAGAAGCTCTCCGACATGATGGAGAAGCACCTCTCGTCCTGGCGCCGGAATTCGACCCTGGATCTCGTGGTGGGCTTCGCCAAGGCCCTGGCGGTGGCGCTGCTCATTCGCGGCGTGATCATCGAGCCCTTCAAGATCCCTTCCGGTTCGATGATCCCGACCCTGGAGATCGGGGACCAGATCTTCGTCAATAAGTTCATCTATGGGGTCCGCATCCCCTGGGTCAACAAGGTGCCGTTCGTGATCAGCCGCCTGCCGCAGCGCGGCGACGTGATCGTCTTCAACAACCCGGTGGACGACTCGAAGGACTTCATCAAGCGGGTGATCGGCATCCCCGGAGATGAGGTGAAGATCGTCGAGGAAGTGGTGTTCATCAACGGCGTTGCCCAACCGCGCAAGCTGCTCAACCCCAACTACATCATCCACCAGGAGACGCCATCCTGGAGCGATGAGACGGTCGCCCTCTACGAGGAGAACCTGGACGGGCATCCTCATCCGATTCTCCAGAAGCCCAGCCACCCGCATGGCCACATCGTCGAAGGTCCCTGGAAGGTGCCGGCCGGGCGGGTGTTCGTGATGGGGGACAATCGGGACAACAGCGCCGACAGCCGGATTGGCTTCGGGGTGACCCGTCGGGTCGAATTCGTCCCCTACGGGAACATCAAGGGCAAGGCGATGGTGATCTGGCTCTCGCTCTCCTACGACGGCCTGCTCTCCTCCCTCTTCGGCGGCACCGGCCTTCGGACGGATCGCCTTTTCCTGCCGGTTCGATGAGAGTGCCCCGGACCACGCGCAATCCCCATCTATTAGGAATCGAGGGGCTCGATCGTTCCTTCATCGACGCCCTCCTTGCGCTGGCCGGAGAGCACAAGCGGGCGACCGCCTCGGGCGTGCCGAGAACGCCGCTCGCCGGGCGGGTCGTGGCCAACCTCTTCTTCGAGAGCTCCACCCGGACCCGGACCTCCTTCGAAATCGCGGCGAAGACGATGGGGGCGGAGGTCTTGAACTGGACGACGTCGGGTTCCTCGGTGTCCAAGGGCGAGGGCCTGATCGATACGGCCCGGAACGTGGACGCGATCGGGCCGGCGGCGATCGTCATTCGCCATGGATCCTCCGGGGCCGCGCAGTTGATCTCGCGCTACGTCCGCTGCTCGGTGATCAACGCCGGCGACGGGGCGCACGAGCACCCCTCCCAGGCCCTGCTCGACGCGTTCACGCTTCAGGAGCGCCTCGGCACGTTGAAGGGAAAGCACGTGCTCATCGCCGGGGACATCCTCCACAGCCGCGTGGCGCGCTCGAACATCCACTGCCTGGGCCTGCTCGGGGCCTCGGTGCTGGTGAGCGGCCCGCCGACGCTGATTCCCAAGGACGTCGAGGCGCTCGGCTGCAAGGTGGCGACCAACTTTCGCGAAGCGGTGGGGATGGCGGATGCGGTGATGATGCTCCGGGTGCAGGCTGAACGGCAGGCCGACCCGGCATTCCCCTCCGCGCGGGAGTACGCGGCCCATTGGGGATTGAACGGCGCGCTGGCGCTCCAGATGAAGGATGGCGCGGTGGTTCTCCACCCCGGGCCGGTGAATTGGGGGGTCGAGCTCTCGCCGGAGGTCGCCGAGGGAGTGCGCAGCACGATCCTGGAACAGGTCGCCAACGGAGTGGCAATCCGGATGGCGATCCTCGAGACGTTCGCATGGTGAAGCCTCTGGTGATACGCGGGGGACGGCTGATCGACCCCCACAACCGCGTCAATGCGATTCGCGATCTGATCTTGCGGGACGGCCGCGTCGCGGAAGTCTCGGAGAAGGCCCCCGCCATCGAGGGCGCTCGGGTGGTGGACGCCACCGGCCGCTGGGTATTGCCTGGACTCATCGACCTGCACGTCCACCTGCGCGAGCCGGGAGAGGAGGGCAAGGAGACCATTCTCACCGGCAGCCGCGCCGCGGTCGCCGGGGGATTTACCGCGGTCGTGGCGATGCCCAACACCCGGCCGGTCAACGACAACCGCCTGGTGACCCGCTACATCTTGGGACGGGCGAAGGAGGCAGGGCTGTGCGATGTCTTCCCCGCCGGGGCGATCTCCAAGGGCCTCAAGGGCGAGGAGATGGCGGAAATCGGAGAGCTCGCGGCGGCGGGGTGCAGGTGCATCACCGACGATGGGATGCCGGTGATGAACGCCGGACTGTTGCGCCGCGTGTTCCTCTACGCGCGCGCCTTCAACCTCCCGGTGATGCTCCACGAAGAGGATCTGAACCTCTCCGTCCACGGGGCGATAACCGAGGGAGTACGGGCGACCCGGCTGGGGCTGATGCCCATCCCGGGCTCGGCCGAGGTGTCGATGGTCGCCCGCGACCTCGCCATCGCCGAGGAGACGAAGGCGCGCGTCCATCTGGCACATCTTTCCTGCGAGGGCAGCGTGCGATTCCTTCGCGAGGCGAAGCGGCGGGGGGTCAACGTCACCGCCGAGGCGACGCCACACCATTTCACCCTCACCGACGCCGCGGTGGAGGGCTACGACACCCACGCGAAGATGAACCCTCCGCTCCGCCAGATGGAAGATCTCAAGGCGATCCGCGACGCCCTCGCCGACGGAACGATCGACGCCATCGCGACCGACCATGCGCCCCACGGGGTCCTGGACAAGGACGTCGAGTTCGACAAGGCGTCCAATGGGATCGTCGGGCTGGAGACCGCTCTTCCGCTGGCCCTCGAGATGGTGCAGCAGGGCGTGCTCTCGAGGGAGCGGGTGGTGGAGCTTCTGACGATAGGTCCCGCCAAGGCCTTCGGCCTGCCGGGCGGACATCTCGGCGCGGGCGCCCCGGCCAACGTCACCGTCGTCGATCCGGAGGCGAAGTGGACGGTCAATGCGCGAAGCTTCTTCTCCAAAGGACGCAACACGCCCTTTCAGGGTAGAAGCGTCACCGGAAAAGTCACTCACACCATTGTCGGTGGGCGCGTGGTATTTGAGGAAGGCCGAGTGGCGGAGAATCTGGAATGAAACGAGCGGTGCTTGCCCTGGCGGACGGCAAAGTCTTCGCGGGCCACTCGTTTGGCGCGGCGGGAGAATCGATCGGCGAGGTCGTGTTCAACACCTCGATGTTCGGCTATCAGGAGATCCTCACCGATCCCTCCTACGTCGGACAGATCGTCACCATGGCCTATCCGGAGATGGGGAACGTGGGCGCGAACCCGGACGACCAGGAGTCGCTCCGGCCCCAACCGGTGGGAATGGTGGTGCGTTCGCTCACCAAGGAAGCCTCCAACTGGCGCGCCCGAGAGGAGCTCGACGAGTACCTCAAGCGCAACGGGATCGCCGGAATCGAGGGGATCGACACCCGGAGCCTGGTCCGCCACCTGCGAACGGAAGGCTCCCAGATGGGGATCATCAGCGCCGAGGCGGTTCGACCGAGCGCGCTGGTGGAAAAGGCGGCGAGCGCCCGTGGAATGGAGGGGCTCGACCTGGCGACCGGAGTGTCCACCAAGTCTGAGTATGTCTGGACTCAGCCGCCGCCCAATCTCCTCGGCGACGGCGCCGAGCCGATGCCGCTGACCTACGAAGTCATTGCCTACGACTACGGGCTGAAGAGATCGATGCTCCAGTTCCTCGTCGAGGTCGGGTGTCGGGTGACCGTCGTCCCGGCCGGTTTTCCCGCTCGAGAGGTGCTCGCGCGGCGCCCGCACGGGGTGTTCCTCGCCAACGGCCCGGGGGATCCCGCGGCGGTGAAGGGTGCGGAGAAGACGGTCTCGGCGCTGGTGGGCAAGGTGCCGGTGTTCGGCATCTGCCTGGGGCATCAGATCCTGGCGCTGGCGCTCGGGGGAAAGACGTACAAGATGAAGTTCGGCCATCGGGGAGCGAATCAACCAGTCAAGGATCTGACCTCCGGCCGGGTGGAGATCACCGCCCAGAACCACGGCTTCGCCGTCGAAGAGGCGAGCATGAAGGGCAGGGCGGTGGTGACTCACATCAATCTGAACGACCGCACGGTCGAGGGCCTGGCCCTCCCCGACGCGAACGCGTTCAGCGTCCAGTACCATCCGGAGTCCTCACCCGGCCCTCACGATGCGCAGCACCTGTTCCGGCGTTTCGCGAAGCTGATGGCGAATCAGTAGCTAAAGTTCCCCGGCCCCGCCCCCACCATGGAACAGCCCTTGAGCTTTCAGCCGTATCTCGATGAGCTGATCGCGTTTGCCAGCGCCGAGCCCAGGAAATCCGCGCTGCTCGCCGCCAAGGCGGAGTATTTCCGGCTCACCGGAGAGGTGTTCGAGGACGACAAATTCTTCGAGCAACGGATGGCCTCGTTCCTCGATTTCTACCTGTTCGATTGGCCAGGCTCTTCGGGAAAGACACCCGCGTGGGAGTTCTTCGAACAGCGCTTGTCCACGGCGACGGAGCCCGCGATCGGCGCTTACCGCAGCTTCACCGAGACGATGCACGGACTCTTCGAAGTGCGCAAGCTGGGCAAGGGCTCGGTCCGGGTGCGCGAGCTCTATTCGGGGAAGGACTATGACGTCACCGAGCGGCGTCAGATGGCCGGCCTGGAGAAGGGGGACGTCCTCGAGGCCAGGCTGATTCCGTTCGCCGGCCATCTGCTCTTCTCCGGCGCGTTCTGCTACCACCCGAGGGGAGCCACCTCCGCGATCCGCAAGGAGATCAAGCGGCGCAAAAAGGAGAATCCCGGCGGCTCGGGCAAGGAGCTGGCTTGGGAGTGCGCCCGGATGGCCCTCAAGGTTGACCGCTACAGACAGATCGCGGTCGACAAGATTTACGACTTCGCGAACAAGAAGACCTAAAGGGCGTTGAAAAACTGCTGCGCAGCCCATCTGCTTCGTTGCGCGCGCCCGGTAATTGGGCTTGCTCGCGACGTTTTTCAGCACCCTGCTAGCGCTAGCGGCGGGAAGGGGGCCAAAATATCAAGCCGGCGCCGCCTTCTTCTTTCCCTTCTCGGGCATGAAGCCTTTGATCACCTTCTCGTAGATCTCGAGATCGCCATTCTGGCGAAAGTCGGCGATCGCGATGTAGTGCTCCACGCCGCACGTCCGGCACCCCTTGCCCATCAGTCGATCGTGGGGCTTGTCGCAGCGGTACCAATCGTGCTCGAGGTGCGGACCGAGGGCCTTGGCGAACTCTTCCGCGGTTTTGAAGATCAAGCTGGTCGGCATGGGCCGTCCCTTACTTCGGAAGTGGAAAGAGGGCAAACCCGGATCGCCTCATCTCCCCGCGGCCTGGAGCGCCGCTTTGCCGGTCTAGATGGGGTGGATGCTCATCAGATTCGTGTTCCCCGGAACGTTCAATGGAACACCGGCGACGATCACCACCGGCGTACCCGTTTTGCACAGGCGCCGTTCCAGACAGATCCGACGCACCTCATGGAGCATGGCGTCGGTGGACTCGAGGCGACCCACGACCATCCCCTGGACGCCCCAGTAGAGCGCCGTGCGGCGGACGATCTCTGGATTCGGGGTGAGCGCGAGGATTTTGGCCTTCGGCCGAAACTCCGAGATCATTCGCGCGGTGTACCCGCTTTCGGTGTAGGCGACCACGAGATCGATTTTGAGCTGCGAGGCTGCGGCGACCGCCGCGGCGGCCACCGCGGTCGAGACCTCGGGCGACTTTTCGGAGAGCGTGGCTGGCTGGATGCCTCCCTTTTCCGCTTCGAGCACGATCCGCGCCATCGTTCGCGCGGATTCGACCGGATAGCGCCCAGCCGCGGTCTCCGCGGAGAGCATCACCGCGCCGGCGCCGTCGAGGATGGCGTTGGCTACGTCGGAGACCTCGGCCCGGGTAGGCCGCGAGTTGTTGATCATGCTCTCCAGCATCTCCGTCGCCACGATGGCGATCCCGCCCAGGCGATTGACCAGCCCCACCGCCTCCTTCTGGATGAGGGGAAGGCGCTCGAGGGCCAACTCCACCCCGAGGTCCCCGCGAGCGATCATCACGCCGTCGGCGGCTTCGGCGATTTCCTGAAGCCGCGTCACCGCCTCGGGTTTCTCGATTTTCGCGATCAGCGGGGTCTTCAGATGGGCGACGTAGGGCCGCGCGCGGTGCACATCCTCCGCGCTGCGGACGAACGAGAGCGCCACGAAGTCGACGCCGAGGCGCTGTCCGAACGCCAGATCCGCCTTGTCCTTGGGGGTGAGGGTAGGAAAGGACACCTTCGTCTGGGGAAGGTTTATCCCCTTGTGGTCCTTCACCACGCCGCCGGAAAGCACTCGGCAGAGCACATCCTGGCCTTTGACGCGGAGGACCTCCAGACGGACCCGGCCGTCGTCGATGAGGATGAGCTGGCCAGGCTTGACGTCTCGGGGAAGCGACTTGTTCGGAGTAGGAAGGGTGGTCCCGCCGCCGAGCACGTTCCGGGTGGTGATCGTCACCTGCGCACCCGTCTTGAGCACGATCTGCCCTTCGGCGAATCGACCCACCCGGATCTTCGGACCCTGAACGTCCTGGAGGATCGCCACCGGTCGGTCGAGCTTTTTCGCGATGCCGCGCACCAACTCGAGCCGTCGCTGATGCTCGGGCTGCGTGCCATGAGAAAAATTCAGCCTTGCCACGTCCATGCCGGCTCGGATCAGCCCGGCGATGACGTTCGCCGACTCCGAAGCGGGTCCCAACGTGCAGATAATCTTCGCCTTGCGCATTTCTGGCTCCGTCGTCTGACGGCGTCTTGACAGACTCTAGGCACCGGAACTACGAAGTCGCGACCCACAAACACGCACTGCCCGATATTGCTGGAGCGTTGATGAAGCCTGAAGAGCAGTTGCAGGCGCAGATTCACACGGCATCGGTACCGACGGCTGTAGTGCGCGACCAGGACAAGATCATGCTCGTCCTGGCATACCTCGGCGTGTTCGCTCTTATTCCCCTCCTCAGCGTCAAAGATTCCGACTTCGTGCGTTGGCACGCGAAGAACGGCCTGACGCTCGGAATCGCCGGTCTTTTGATCTGCCTGGTGCTGAACTTCCTCTTACCGGTGGTGGGCTGCTTTCTCTGGCCCGTGGAGACGATCGCGCTCATCGCGGTGACCGTGTTGGCAATTACCAAGGCCCTGCGGGGAGAGCGCTGGCGCATTCCCGCGGTCACCGACATCGCAGAAAAACTCTAGATTTGAACTCGGAAAGCCCGACTTCCCAGGGAGGGGGGGTCGGGCTTTCCCACCCGTCCCGGGCCAGCCGCGGATCAGCGTTCCTCGACGTCTTCGTCCTCGACTTCCTCCTCGTCTTCGTCGTCGAGGTCGTCTTCCTCGAGGTCGTCGTCTTCCGTATCGAGCTCGTCCTCCTCCTCGTCATCCTTCTTCGAGTCGAGCTCCTCCACCAGGTCTTCGCTCTCCAGCTCCATGTTGATCGCGAACTTCTTGCCGAGGACGGCCACCTGAGCCCGCATCTCGCTCAGCGCCGAAACGAAATCCTCGGCGATGCTCGCCGGCGCCCGGGCGTGGCACTGGGGACAGATCAGCTTCTCAGTGCCATCGATCAGGTCCTGAGCGTCAATCTCGAAGCTGGTTTCGCATTTCTGGCAGGAGAAATCGATCGTCATGGCCTGGAGGCCAGATACAAAGCGGCCCACTCTCTGTCAATCGTTGTCTTCGGCGTGGCGCTGGGAGGTAGTTTTTGTCGTCCAGTTCTGCAATGCTCTTTCGCACCAAAGGTCGAATAGATGGTCCTGCCAAAGACGCTGCTCCACGTTTTGCACGACCAGGTGGCCAAGCTCGGTGATCGACCGGCGCTGTGGACCAAGAAGCAGGGCGTCTACCGATCCATCTCGTGGCGCGAGTACGGCCAGCGGGTGAGGCAGCTGGCCCTCGGTCTCAGCGAGCTGGGCCTTTCCAGAGGCGGGGCGCTGACCATCCTGAGCTTCAACCGGGAGGAATGGGTCATCGCGCAGCTCGCCGCGATGTCGCTGGGCGGGGTGGCGGTCGGGATCTACACGACCAGCAGCCCGGAGCAGATCGAGTACGTCGCTTCGCACTGCGAGTCGGAGCTGATGCTGGTGGAGAGCGAGCGCTATCTGGATCTGATCCGGCCCTTGCGCAGCAGGCTCCCGAGGCTGCGGCGGATCGTGGTGATCGATCCCCCCGCCAACCCCCGGCCGGACGTAATCAGCTACGAGGAGGTGCTCCGGCTGGGCCAGGCGGCGGACGAGCGCGTCTATCGGGAGAGCGTCGGAGCGCTTCAGCCTTCGGGCCTGGCGACCCTCATCTACACCTCGGGGACCAGCGGCCGCCCCAAGGGAGTGATGCTCAGCCACCGCAACCTGGTCTGGACCGCGCGCCAGCTGAGCTCGTCGACCCCGTACTCCAACAGCGACGTGGCCCTTTCCTATCTGCCGCTTTCGCACATCGCGGAGCAGATCTGCACGATCTACGGGCCGCTCTTCAACGGGGTTCAGGTCTACTTCGCCGAATCGCTCGAGGCGCTCCCGCAGAACATCCGGGAGGTGCGCCCGACCGCCTTCTTCGGCGTGCCCAGGGTCTGGGAGAAATTCAAGGCGCGCGCCGAGGAGGGGATCGCCGGACTGCCGGTGCTAAGGCAGCGACTGATCTCCTGGGCCCGGCGGATAACGCTCGAGCGCAACCACCGCTTCCTCGCCGGCGAGCGGATTCCGCTCCGCCTCGAGCTGCAGTACCAGCTGGCGCGCAAGCGGGTCTTCGCCAAGCTCAAGGAGCGCATCGGTTTTGACCGCACGCGGGTTTTCGCCACCTCCGCCGCCCCGATCGGCAAGGACGTGCTCGAGTTCTTCGCCTCGATCGACATGATCCTTCGAGAGGTCTACGGCCAATCCGAGGTCACCGGGCCGACCTCGGTCAGCACCGAGGAGGCGACGAGGCTCGGTCTTCTCGGCCGGCCGATGATCGGCGTGGAGGTCAGGATCGCCGACGACGGCGAGATCCTCGTTCGCGGCGAGAACGTGTGCCTGGGCTACTACAAGGATCCGGCGGCCACCGCCGAGCTGCTCCAGGACGGCTGGCTACATTCCGGCGACGTGGGCGAGCTGAGTGCGGAAGGATTCCTGCGGATCACCGGGAGGAAAAAGGAGATCATCGTCACCTCGGGCGGCAAGAAGACCGCCCCCGCCAACATCGAGTCGCTCCTTCGTTCGGTGGCCCCCCTCTCCCAGGCGCTCGTGGTCGGGGAGCGGCGAAGCTACCTGGTGGCGCTTCTCACCCTCGATCCCGAGAAGACGACCGCGTTCGCCCGCGAGCGCGGGATGCCCGAGTCGGTCGGCTCGCTGCGCCGCGATCCCGCCTTCTTGAAGTATCTGGACGGGCAGATCGAGCAGCGCGTCAACAGCGCGCTCGCCAGGTTCGAGACGATCAAGAGGTTCGCCATCTTGCCGAGCGACTTCAGCGTCGAGGGCGGGGAGCTGACGCCGACGATGAAGCTGCGCCGCGCCGCGGTGGAGCAGAAATACGCCGCCCTGATCGAGTCCCTCTACCTGCCAGGGGCCGCCCCGGCGCAAGCCAAGGCCGGCTGATCGCGGCCGCTCTAGCGCTTCTCCAGAGGAACGTACTCGCGGCGTTTCGCCCCGACGTAGATCTGGCGCGGCCGGGCGATCTTCTGCTCCGGATCCTCCACCATCTCCTCCCACTGCGTCACCCAGCCGACGGTCCGTGGAATCGCGAAGAGGACCGGGAACATGTCGAGCGGAAAGCCCATCGCCTCGTAGATGATCCCCGAGTAGAAATCGACGTTCGGATAGAGCTTGCGGGTCACGAAATAGTCGTCCTGCAGGGCGATCCGCTCCAACTCGAGCGCGATGTCGAGCAGCGGATTTCTGCCGGTCACTTCGAAGACCTCGTCGGCGGTCTGCTTGATCACCTTCGCGCGGGGGTCGTAGCTCTTGTAGACGCGGTGGCCGAACCCCATCAGCTTCGTCCCGCCTTCGCCCTTCACCTTCTTGATGAATTCGGGGACCTTTGAGACGTGCCCGATCTCGCGGAGCATCCGGAGGACCGCTTCGTTCGCTCCTCCGTGCAAGGGTCCGTAGAGCGCCTCGATGCCGGCGGCCACCGCGGAGAACGGATCCACTTCCGAGGAACCGACCAGGCGCGTCGCGGTGGTGCTGCAATTCTGTTCGTGATCCGCGTGGAGGATGAAGAGGACGTCGAGGGCGCGCTCCAGGACCGGGTTTACCTTGTAGGTCGCCTCGGCCATCTTCTTGACCATGGAGAGGAAGTTTCCGGAATAGCTGAGGTCGTTGTTCGGATAGACGTAGGGCAGACCGGTGCTGTGCCGATATGAAAACGCGGCGATCGTCGGCATCTTGGCGATCATCCGGATCATCTGGATCCGCCGCTTCGTCCGATTCTTCGTGTCGCTCGCGTCGGGGTAGAAGCCCGAGAGCGCGGCCACCGTCGACGCCAGGATCGACATCGGATGGGCGTCGTACCGAAAGCCGTCCATGAAGGTCTTGATGTTTTCGTGGACGAAGGTGTGGTGCGTGACGAGATGGGTAAACTCGTCGAGCTGAGCCCGGGTAGGCAACTCTCCGTTGATCACCAGATAGGCCACCTCGAGATAGCTCGACCGCTGGGCGAGCTGCTCGATGGGATAGCCGCGATACTCCAGGATGCCTTTGTCCCCATCGATGAAGGTGATCTTGCTTCTGCAGTTCGCGGTGTTGAGGAAGGCCGGATCGTAGCCCATCAACCCGAAGTCGTTGGGGCCGGCCTTGATCTGCCGGAGATCCATCGTGCGAATGCAGCCATCCTCGATCTTCAGCTCATACGTCTTGCCGGTGCGGTTGTCGGTAACGGTCAGAGTGTCTTTAGCCATGGCTCGGGAATGTCACGCGGGTGGGTTTGCTTTCAACAAAAAAGGATGGGAGCCGCCCGCAACTCATCGTAGCGGATACGAGGGCTACTCGCGAGCGACCGGGGTCGCATCCGCGGTGCTGTAGGTCCTCCCCAGGTAAACATAAGCGGTGCCGAAGGTGAGCGGCCTCGCCTTCAGCTCGCCGAATGCCTTCGCCTCTCGCATCAGGCCGAGGAACCGATCTCCGGAAGGGAAAGACGCCGCGGTCCGGGGCAGGTATTCGTAGGCGGATCGCTGGCCGGTCAGGGCCCCGCCGATCCAAGGCATGATCTTGGAGCTGTAGAGTCGGAACAGGCTTCCGAACGCGCCCCGGGGCTGGCCGAACTCGAGAACCACCACGCGTCCGCCGGGCCTGGTTACCCGGGCGAGCTCTCGAAGACAGCGCATCGGGTCGTCCACGTTTCGAATCCCGAAGGCGATCGCGCTGACGTCGAACGAGGCATCGGGATAGGGCAGGGCGGTGGCGTCCGCCACCTCGAAATCGACGCTCAGGTTGGCCCGCTGCGCCTTCTGCGGCGCGACGGCGAGCATCTCGGCGCAGAAGTCCGTCCCGATCACTTTCCCGGTGGGGCCCACGGCGCGCTTGAATTCGAGGGCCAGGTCGCCCGTTCCCGTCGCGCAGTCCAACACGGTCTCACCCGGTTGAACGCCGCTCTCTCGAACCGCGACGCGGCGCCACGACCGGTGGATTCCGAGCGAGAGCACCTCGTTGGCGAGATCGTACCGGGGCGCGATCCGCGCGAACATCTGACGGACCTGGGTGCTCATCGCGAGTGGATCGCCGAAGCGGGCAGGGGCCGGGAGCCCAGGGATCTCCCGACCGCGGCGAGGACCGGAGCCAGGCGATCCATCAGCTCCTGAAATCGGGCCGGGGTCAGCGCCTGAGCACCGTCGCAGAGCGCCTGGTCCGGCTTTGGATGCACTTCGAGCAGCAGGCCATCCGCTCCGCAGGCCGCGGCGGCGAGCGCCATGGGTATGACGAGGTCGGAATTTCCGGTGGCGTGGGAAGGGTCGACGATCACCGGCAGCCGGGTATGAAGCTTCGCGTAGGCGACCGCCGAGAGATCGAGCGTGTTGCGCAGCTGGGTCTCGAACGTTCGGATTCCGCGCTCGCAGAGGATCACCTGCTCGTTGCCGCCGTCGAGCAGGTACTCCGCGGCGAGGAACCATTCCTGGACGGTGGCGCAGAACCCGCGCTTGAGCAGCACCGGGCGCCTGACGCGCGAGAGGGCGCGCAGGAGCGAAAAGTTCTGCATGTTGCGGGCGCCCACCTGGAGGACGTCGACCTGCTCGAGCATCAAGGGAATCTGCGCGATCTCCATCACCTCCGCGACCACCGGCAAACCATGCCTGCGGCCGGCCTCGCGCAGGATGCGGATTCCCGGCTCGCCCATTCCCTGGAAAGCGTAGGGACTGGTTCGCGGTTTGAACGCTCCTCCGCGGAGCATCTGCGCCCCGGCGCTCCGGACGGAGGACGCCGCGACTTCCATCTGCTCGACACCTTCGACCGCGCAGGGACCGGCGATCACCACGAACCGCGGACCACCGAATTCGATCCCGCCGACGTTGACCCACAGCGATTCCGGGGTCTCTTCGCGAAGGACTTTGGCCGGGGAATTCTCCGGCTCGCCGCGTCGCCACGACCTCTTCGCAGTCGGTTGGTCGGCCGTTTGGCGGCTCAAAGCGCCTCCCGATGTTCACCGAGTTCAAGAAGGTTTGAACTCTTTGATGCATGTATAGCGTGGTTGGCTTAGAAGACAACTCGAAGCGCTGGGCGCCGTCAGGATTGGCCGGAGATGATTCAGTCGAGCTTTGCTGAAGAACCGAGCTGGGTGGCGATGACGTCGCCGCAGCCCGATCTGATGCCTCTCGGTGCCTACGCTGCGCTGGACGGCCCGGCCGTCTACTGGGAAAGACCTCTGAGCAACGAGTCGGTCGCCGGGTTGGGCGTGGCCGAGAGCAGAGAAGTTTCGTGCACCGGCCAGCCTTTTGCCATTCTCGATGAGATCACCCACCCGGGGCGGATGATGTGGATCGGAGATTCGGCCGACCAGCGTCCGCTCGGCCCATGGTTTGGCGGATTTGCCTTCGATCAACGCTGGCGCGCCAGCCCCCTTTGGGAGGCATTTCCCGCGGCGAAGTGGACGCTGCCGGAGCTTCTGATCTGGAGGCGCGGCGCAAGCTCCTTCGCGACCGCGTTCTGTTCTGCTTCCGCCGGGCTGAGGCAAGCCGAGAGGGCCGTCCGCAGCAGGCTGAAGACATTTGAGGAAAAGCAGCGCGTGGCGACTCGCGGCGAGGGCGGGGCCCGAGCCAGCTTCGTCACCCGTTCGGATCGCCGCGCCTGGCAGCTGCTCGTCGACCGCGCCCTGGCTGCGATCGAGAGCTCCTCGCTGAGCAAGGTGGTGCTGGCGCGAAGGATCAGCGCGCAATCGGCGCGGCCGTTCGACTGCGCGCGCGTGCTCGCCCGACTGCGACAAAGCGTGCCCGCGTGTACGATTTTCTCCCTGCGCGCGCCAGGGGGCGCCACCTTCCTCGGTGCGACGCCGGAGACGCTCTGCCGGGTTCGAGGCCGTCTGCTCGAAACCGAGGCGATCGCCGGCTCGGCGCCGGGACCTGGGAAGCCGCCGCTGGTTCCAAGCGACAAGGAGGCGCGGGAGCACCGGGCGGTGGTCGATGGGATCGAGCAGGCCCTGCGTCCGCTCTGCGCGGAGCTGCAGATCGACGCCTCGCCCGGCGCCATCGGACTGCCCCATCTAAGGCACTTGCGCACGGCGGTTCGCGGGCGGCTGCGCGGCGAGGTCGCTCTCTCCGAGATCGTATCGGCGCTGCATCCAACCCCGGCGGTCGGGGGAGTGCCGCGAGATCGAGCCCTCCAGTTTCTCGCCGAGCACGAGGATCTCGATCGCGGGTGGTACGCCGGCCCGATCGGTTGGGTCGGCGATGGCGCGGCCGAGCTCGCGGTGGCGATCCGCTCCGCCCTCTTCCGTGGAGGGCAGGCCGACCTCTTCGTGGGCGCCGGGGTGGTCGCGGGATCGACCGCGGAAGGCGAATGGCTGGAGACGGAAGCCAAGAGCTTCACGCTTCTCGAAGCGATCGGAGATCGCGTTGGCAGCGGCTAACCTCAATCAGCTCTGGGCGAAGGCGCTCGTCAGGGAGCTGTGCACCGCCGGCGTGACCCATGCGGTGGTCTGCCCGGGATCCCGTTCCGCGCCGCTTGCGCTCGCCTGCGCCGAGCAACCGGGGCTGAAGACCTGGACGGTGATCGACGAGCGAAGCGCGGCGTTTTTCGCGGTTGGAATCGCCAAGGAGTCCGGAACGCCGGCCGCGTTGGTGGCGACCTCGGGAACCGCGGCCTCCAATTTCTATCCCGCGATCGTCGAAGCGGCGGTCGCGCACGTTCCGCTGATCGCGATCACCGCCGATCGGCCTCACGAGCTGCACGGCTGGGGCGCGCTGCAGACCATCCCCCAGCAGAATCTCTACGGGCAGTTCCCCCGCTGGTTCTCGGACCTCGGGGTGCCCGAGGCGTCTCCCGCCGCCCTGGACCACCTGCGCGCTTCCGCGACGCTGGCGGTGGCGACATCGCGCCGCCTTCCACGCGGACCGGTCCACCTCAACGCGCCCTTCCGCGAGCCGCTGGCGCCGACCCAGGTCGCCTCCGATCCGCCGCTTCGGGATCTGGAGGCGGGAATCGCCCGGCCGGCGGCGCGGCTCATCGCGCCGGTGCTCCAGCCCGATCCAGGGGCGCTGGCCGCATTGCGACGGAAGCTGGAGGTGAGCCCGCGGGGGCTGATCGTCTGCGGGCCGCGCGATCTCGACGACGGCTTTCGCGAGGCCGTAGGTGCGCTCGGTCGGGCGCTGGGCTACCCGATCTTCGCCGAGGCGACCTCGCAGGTGAGGTTCGGATCGACCGGCGGCATCCTATCCCACTACGAGCTGCTGCTCCGCCACCACCCGTTCGCCGCTTCGCACCTTCCGCAGATCGTGCTCCGCTTCGGAGGCCCGCTGATCTCGAAAGTTCTCCAGGGATGGCTCGACGCCAGCGGGGCGGAGATCGTGTCGTTCGTCGACGACGGGTGGCTGGTGGATCCGGCGCACTCGGCGTCCACCTTCGTCCAGGGGTCCGCCACGGCCGCCTGCGAAGCGCTCTCCGCTTCCGGGCCCGTCCAGAACACGGACTGGGCGCGGGGGTTCGAATCGGCGGAGCTCACCGCGAGGGCCGCGCTCGACGATGCTTTCGGCGCCGACGAAGCGCTCACCGAGCCGCGCGTCTGCCGCGAGGTGACCGCGGCGATGCCTCCGGGCACAAACCTGTTCGTCTCGAGCAGCATGCCGATTCGCGATGTGGATTCATTTGGCGCCGGCTCGCCGATCCCGATCCGGGTCCTCGCCAACCGCGGCGCCAACGGGATCGACGGGACGAGCTCCACCGCTCTGGGCGTGGCGGCCAGCTCGAACAGGCCGACCCTGCTGCTGACCGGAGATCTGGCGCTGCTCCACGACCTGGGCGGCCTGCTCATCGCGGCAAGGCACAAAATCCCCCTCACCGTCGTGGTGATCGACAACGACGGAGGCGGCATCTTCTCCTTCCTTCCGATCGCGGAATTCCGCGAGCACTTCGAGGCGCTGTTTGCCACTCCGCACGGTCTCGATCTTTCGCGGGTGGCCGACCTGTTCGGCGCTCGGCATCATCTTCCGGCGAGCGCGTCGGAGCTGCGGCGCACGCTTCGAGGCTGCGTCGAAGGCGGCTTCCACCTGGTGCAGGTCCGAACCGATCGCTCCACCAACCCGGCGCATCATCGCGCGCTCAATCAGCGCATTTCCGACGCGCTGGGTGACGGGCCATGGAGATGAAGATCGCCTACGATAGATCGGGCCAGGGACCCCCGAGCTTGGTGCTGCTACACGGTTTCACCGGCAGCCGGGCGGCCTGGAGCCACCTTCGCTCGGTCCTCGCGCCGGGCATCGCCTCGGTCGCGGTGGATTTGCCGGGCCACGGTCAGTCGGAGCCGTGCGCCCTTTCCGGCCCGGAAGGGTTCGCCCAGACGCTGGCGGCGCTGGTGGGCGTCCTGGACGAGTTGGGGGCGGGCGCGGTGGACGTTCTGGGATACTCGCAGGGCGCGCGGCTGGCCCTCGCATTGGCGATCGAGTGGCCGGGCCGGGTTCGCCGGCTGATTCTCGAATCCGGAACCGCGGGCCTGAAGAGATCCCGCGATCGAACGGTGCGCCGGCGGCGCGACGAGGCCCTTGCCGCGGAAATCGAGCTCCACGGAATCGAGGCCTTCGTCGACCGCTGGGAGGCGTTGCCGCTGTTCGCCGGCGTCCGGCGCCTGGCGCCGGAACTCGTCCGCTCCGTGCGCGCGGCGAGGCTCGAATGCTCCGAGCAGGGCCTGGCCAGCTCGCTGCGATCGGTCGGGCTCGGGGTGCAGCCCGACTACTGGCCTTTGCTCCCCGGGCTTCGAACCCCGACGCTTCTCCTCACCGGTCGGCGCGATCGCAAATTCACCGGGATTGCCAAAGCGATGGCGGGCGAGCTGCCCATGGCCTGGTTTCGCGGCTTCGAAGGCGTCTGGCACGCGCCGCACCTGGAAGCCCCCGACCGGTTCGCCGATGAAGTGATGGCGTTTCTGGGAGCTCCCCTGCTCGAGGCGCCCTTATTCGATGCGGAGGCAGTGGCATGAAACCGATGTGGAAGAGCGCGAAGGACTACGAGGACATTCGCTATCAGAAGTGGGAAGGGATCGCGAAGATCACCATCAACCGGCCGGAGGTGCGAAATGCCTTTCGTCCGAAGACGCTGTTCGAGATGCGCGAGGCTTTCGAAGACGCCCGCGAGGATCCGGAGATCGGAGTCGTCATCCTCACCGGCGAGGGCGAGAAGGCCTTTTGCTCCGGGGGAGACCAGCGCATCCGCGGCAGCGAAGGCTACCTGGGCGCCGACGGCGTCCCCCGTTTGAACGTCCTCGATCTCCAGAAGCAGATCCGGTCGCTGCCCAAGCCGGTCGTCGCCATGGTCGCCGGTTACGCCATCGGCGGTGGCCATGTCCTGCACGTGGTCTGCGATCTCACCATCGCCGCGGAGAACGCCCGCTTCGGGCAGACGGGACCCAAGGTGGGAAGCTTCGACGGAGGTTTCGGCGCGTCCTACCTCGCTTCGATCGTCGGGCAGAAGAAGGCGCGGGAGATCTGGTACCTCTGCCGCCAATACGATGCCGAGCAGGCGTTGGAGATGGGACTGGTGAACGCGGTGGTTCCGCTGGCCGAGCTCGAGAGCGAGACCATCCAGTGGTGTCGGGAGATGCTCGAGAAGAGCCCACTTGCCCTGCGCCTGCTCAAATCCGGTTTCAACGCCGCGCTCGACGGACAGGCCGGGGTCCAGGAGCTGGCCGGCAACGCGACCCTTCTTTTCTACATGACGCCGGAAGCGCAGGAAGGCCGCAACGCATTCGTCGAGAAGCGAGAGCCCAACTACAAGAAGTTCCCCCGAAGGCCGTGAGCCCGACCATCCAGACGCTGCAACCCACTTCGTCGGCGGGGCTCGGTTTCGGCGTCTGGCTTCAGGCGATCCGCCCCAAGACCCTGACCGCCGGCATCGCCCCGGTGCTGATCGGAACGGGGCTCGCCTACGGGCGCGGCGTGGGTCGATTCCTGCCGGCGCTGGCGGCGCTCTGCGGAGCGCTGCTCATCCAGATCGGCACCAATCTGGCGAACGACTACTACGACTGCAAGCGCGGGGCGGACACCGCCGAGCGCCTGGGGCCGGTTCGGGTCACCCAGAGCGGCCTGATCTCTCCGAACGCGGTCCTGGCGGGCGCAGCGATGTCCTTCGCGGCGGCGTGCCTCGTCGGCCTCTACCTGGTCGCGGTCGGAGGTTGGCCGATCGCGGCGCTCGGCGTCGTTTCGCTTTTGTCCGGCTACGCCTACACCGGAGGGCCCGCCCCGCTCGCATACCTCGGCCTGGGAGACTTGTTCGTGCTGGCGTTTTTCGGGTTCGGTGCGGTGGCGGGGACCTACTTCGTGCAGGCCGGCGACCTGACTCCGGCGGTGATCGGCGCGGCGGTTCCGGCGGGCGCCCTGGGGACCGCCATTCTCGTGGTGAACAACCTGCGCGATGAGATCACCGACCGGAAGGCCGGCAAGCGCACGCTCGTGGTGCGCTGGGGATCACGCGCCGGGAAGATCGAGTACTGCGCCATGCTCGCCGCGGCCTTCGCTTCGCCGCTTGTGCTCTGGAGCGCCGGCCTGGCGCGCGGCTGGGTGCTTCTGCCCTGGCTGAGCGCGCCCCTGGTGGTCTCGCCTCTCCGCCGGGTGCTCACCCAGCAGGGGGCGGCGCTCAATCCCGGCCTCGGCGCCACGGCGAGGCTCCAGCTGGCGTTCGGGATCCTGCTCGCGCTGGGCCTGTACCTGGGCGGAGTCGGCGGATGAAGCTGCGCGAGGTTCAGCTGCGACCTTTTCGCCTCACCCTGCGCACCCCGCTGCAACGCGCCGGCAGTGGGCATCTGGATCGCAATGGCGTGCTGCTCACCCTGATCGCTGACGAGAGCTCGGTCGGCTACGGAGAAGCCACCCCTTTGGTCGAATTCGGTACCGAGGACATCGCGGCCACGAAGTCGCTGCTCAACGATCTGGTCCGCAAGCTCGTCCAGCACCCGCTGCCTTCGACGGGCGAGGAGGTCGAGGGACTCCTCGCGGGCCTGCCCGAATTGGCCGAAGCCCCGGCGGCGAGATGCGGCCTCGAGTCCGCCTTGCTCGACCTCGCGGCCCAGCGCGCCGGTCTGCCGCTGTCGAGATTCCTCTCCGGCTCCGCGCGCCCCTCCATCCCGGTGAGCGCGCTTTTGAGCGCATCCGAACCGGAAGACCTGGCCAGGGAGGCGCTCGCCTCGATCCGGGAGGGATTCCGGGTGATGAAGGTCAAGGTGGCCGCGCGGATCCTGTCCGACGACGCCAAGCGGCTGATCGCCGTCCGGCGCGCAGTCGGGGACGAGGTGAAGATCCGGATCGACGCCAACGGCGCGTGGACGGAATCCGAGGCCGCCACCGCGCTGCGCGGACTCTCCCCGCTCAAGCTCGAGCTTTGCGAACAACCGGTCCCGGCCGCGAACCACGCGGCGCTGCGGCGACTGCGCTGGCAGGTACGGTGTCCGATTGCCGCCGACGAATCCGTCTCTCTCCCGGGGGCGAAGGATTTCCTCCTCGATGGCGAAGATGGGCCGGTGGCCGACGTGGTGGTGCTCAAGCCGATGGTGCTCGGAGGGCTGCTCCCGTCTTTGCGGCTGGCGCGGCGGGCGGATGCGCTCGGCGTCGGGTATTACGTGACCAGCTCGCTGGACGGCGTCGTCGCCCGGCTGGGAGCGGCCCACCTGGCGGCCGCGGTTCCCAAGGCCGATTGGGCCTCTGGGCTGGCCGTGGGCCAATTGTTCGAGCAGGATACGGGGCCGGATCCATGCCCTCCGCGCGGCGGCGAGATTCGGCTGCCCGTCCAGCCTGGGCTGGGATTGTCGGCGAACTGGAGCAGGGCGTGAGGCTTCACTGCCCGGTCCGGTACTGGGCGAGCGCGGCCGCGGGCAGTCCCGCGCTGAAGCTCGCCGGGCGCCGATGGAGCTACGGCGAGCTCGATCGAGAAGTCAGTCGATGGACCGCGATCCTCCGGGCAAGAGAGGTCGGCGGCGGATCGCGCGTCGTGTTGCTCTGCGGTAACCGGCCGGAGCTCGTCTTCCTGGTCCATGCCCTCGCCCGGCTGGGCGCCGCGGCGGCGCCGCTGAACACGCGGCTTGCCCGCGCCGAGCTCGATCCCCTGGCCCAGCGGCTTTCACCGCAGCTGGTGATCGCCGACGACGGGCTGCGGGATCGGATCGCTGGCGCGACGACGGTGGAGAGCCTCGCCGAGGAGGCCGCGCGCGGCGACGGCGGCGAGACAGAAATCCCGAACGGCGATCGGCGCGACCCGGGGAGCCTCCTGGCGATCCTCTTCACCTCCGGAACGAGCGGAGCCCCCAAGGGAGCGGAGCTGACGCTGGGCAATTTCGCCGCCAACGCCCGCGCCTCGGCGGAGAACCTCGGGGCTGACGCCGATCAGCGCTGGCTCGCCTGTCTTCCGCTCCACCACGTCGGGGGGCTGGCGATGCTGCTTCGCACCGCCTGGTACGGAGCGCAGCTGGTGGTCCTTCTTCGGTTCGACCCGGACGCGGTGAACGCGGCCGTGGACTCGGAGGCGATCACCCACTTGAGCCTGGTGGAGAATGCGCTCGCGCAGACCCTCGAGGCGCGCAAAGGCCGATCTTTCCCCGATTCCGTTCGGGCAGCCCTGATCGGAGGGGGCCCCGTCTCGGATCATCTCCTCTCCCTGGCGCGGCGGGCTTCGCTGCCGGCGCTGCAGACCTACGGGCTGACCGAGGCTACATCGCAGGTCGCCACCGAGCGCATCGGCGCGGCCGATGGTCGAACGTGCGGACCGCCCTTGGCCGGAGTGAAAGTTCGAATCGTGGATGGAGAAGGTCTTTCGGTCCCCCCGGGTGAAGCGGGCGAGATCGAAGTCCAGGGTCCGACCGTGATGCGGGGTTATTGGTCCGACGCCGCTGGGACGGCGCAGGCGTTTCGGGATGGATGGCTTCGCACCCACGACATCGGCTGCCTCGACGATCAGGGGCTCAAGATATTCGCCCGCCGCAGCGATCTGATCATCAGCGGGGGAGAGAACGTCTACCCGGCGGAGGTCGAGCGGGTATTGGCAGCGCATCCGAAGATCGCGGAGGTCGCGGTGGTGTCGCGCTCCGACCCGAGGTGGGGACAGGTACCCGTGGCGGCCGTCGTCGGCCGCGGAGGGATCGGCTCGAGCGGAGACTTTTCGGAATGGTGTCGCGCGAAACTGGCCGCCTTCAAGGTGCCCCAGCGCTACCTTTTCTTCGAATCGCTCCCCCGCAACGCAACCGGCAAGGTCGATCGACTCGCCGTTCGAACGATGGTCGAACGCGCGCTTGAGGCCGGAAAAGCGGCGGATCCTTGAAGCGGGTCCACGCCTTCCCTAGTATTCGCCCACTTTTTCCACCCAAGGAGTGCGTCAATGCCTACCCCGCCTGGCGAGAAGATTACCCTCAGCGCCGGAAAGCTGTCGGTGCCCGATCATCCGATTATTCCTTTCATCGAGGGCGATGGGACGGGTCGCGACATCTGGCGCGCCTCCGAGGCGGTGTTCGATGCCGCGGTCCAGAAGGCTTACGGGGGCAAGCGGAAGATCGCCTGGCACGAAGTGCTCGCCGGTGAGAAGGCCTTCAAGGCGGTGAACAACTGGCTGCCCGACGCCACGATCGAGGCTTTCCGCACCTATCTGGTCGGCATCAAGGGGCCGCTCACCACGCCGATCGGCGGCGGCATCCGCTCGCTCAATGTCGCCCTCCGACAAATGCTCGACCTCTACGTCTGCCTCCGACCGGTGCGCTACTTCCGTGGCGTTCCCTCGCCGGTGAGATCTCCCGAGAAGGTGAACATGATCATCTTTCGCGAGAACACCGAAGACATCTACGCGGGGATCGAGTTCGAATCCGGCTCCGAGCGCGCGCGCACGTTGCTCGGCCTGCTCAAGCAGCACTTCCCGAAGGACTACGAGAAGATTCGTTTCCCGGAGACGAGCGGGATCGGGATCAAGCCTGTCTCGAAGGAAGGAACGGAGCGCCTGGTTCGCGCGGCGCTCAAGTACGCGGTGGAGAACCAGTGCAAGAGCGTCACCCTGGTGCACAAGGGCAACATCATGAAGTTCACCGAGGGCGCCTTCCGCAAATGGGGTTACGAGCTGGCCACCCGCGAGTTCAAGGACAAGGTCTACACCTGGGATCAATGGGAGGCGACCAAGGCGAAGTCAGGCGAGGAGGCGGCTAACGCCGAGCAGAAGAGCGCCCTCGGCGCGGGAAGAATTCTGATCAAGGACTCGATCGCGGACATCGCCCTGCAACAAGTGCTGACCCGCCCGGACGAGTTCGATGTGATCGCCACGCTCAACCTGAACGGCGATTACCTCTCCGACGCGCTCGCGGCACAGGTGGGCGGGATCGGCATCGCGCCGGGCGGCAACATCAACTACGTCAGTGGGCACGCGATCTTCGAGGCGACCCACGGCACCGCCCCGAAGTACGCCGACCAGGACAAGGTGAATCCGGGGTCGGTGATCTTGTCCGGTGAGATGATGCTGCGTCACCTCGGTTGGAACGAGGCGGCGGCGTTGATCGTGAAGGGGATGGATGGAGCGATTTCCGCGAAAACCGTCACCTACGACTTCGCCCGACTGATGAAGCAGGAAGGCCAGACCGGGGTGACCGAGGTCAAGTGCTCCGAGTTCGGGCAGGCGATCATCAAACACATGCACTAGAGCGCCGATGCCAATTGTTCCGCGCTCTAAGCGCCGGAAGGGGAACATGAGCCGAAGCAATGGGACGGGGGCAATGGCCGTTGTGGCTGCGCTGATCGTCGCCGGTTGCGGGACGGGAGACACCCGATCGAGCAGCCTCGTCATCCTGCATACCAATGACCTGCACTCCTATCTGATGGGGCACGATCCGGAGGCGGACTACACGCCTCTTTCACCCAACGACGACGCCACCGTCGGAGGCTTTGCCCGGCTCGCGGCCCAGATTTCCAACGAGCGGGCCGCTGCGGCCAAGACGCCGGTCCTTTTGGTCGACTCCGGCGACTTCATGATGGGAACCCCCTTTGAAGTGCTCGCACTGTCCAAAGCCGCGGAACTCGTGGAGATGGGGTGGATGGGATACGACGCCATCGATCTCGGCAATCATGAGTTCGATTGGTCGCCTCGCGGCCTCGCTGGGATCATCGCCGCGGCGCGAGCCGGAGGCTTCAGCGTTCCATTGCTCGCCTCGAACATGCAGTACGATCCCGTTTCCCCCGCCGACGACGATCTGCAGCTGCTCGAGTTCGCGGGGGCCATTCAGCGCACGACGATCAAGACCCTCTCCAATGGCCTCCGGGTGGGCATCTTCGGACTCCTCGGCAAGAGCGCGGCGCAGGTGACGCCGCAGGCGAGACCGCTCACCTTTGCGGATCAAGCGGCCACCGCTCAGGCAATCGTCGACCGGCTGCGAAACGTAGACAAGGTCGATCTGGTGATTTGCCTCTCGCATTCCGGGACCGATGAATCGGGGCACGGAGAGGACGAGGATCTGGCGCAAGCGGTCGGCGCGGCTGGACGCCCCGGCATCGACGTCATCATCAGCGGCCACACCCACGTCGCGCTGACCAATCCGGTCCAGGTGAACAACACGCTCATCGTTCAGGCCGGATCGTACGGCACGAACCTCGGCCGGCTGGAGCTCCGGGTGAGCCGCGGACCGAACGCCGCGGTGTCCGTAAGCAGCTACAAGCTGATTCCGATCAACGATTCGATTCTTGGAGATGGGCCGACCCAGGCGCGCGTGGATAGGTACATCGACGCCGTGGACTCGCTGGTTGCGCCTTTCCGCTATCGAGCGGTGCTCTCCAATACGAGCTTTGACCTTCCGGCCCCGGTCTTCGGCGAGTCCGGACTCGGGAATCTCGTCGCGGACGCCTACCAGGCGGTCGTCAGCGGCATCGAGGGCCCAGTCGATCTCGCGGTCGAGTCCTCGGGGAACATCAGGAGCGGAATCCTCAAGGGAACGACGGGCAGAGTTTGGTTCGCGGACCTGTTTCGGGTCTTGCCATTGGGGATCGGACCGGACGCGCGGCCAGGCTATCCACTCGTGTCGTTCTACGTGAGTGGACGAGAACTCAAGGCAGGAATGGAAATCACCGGCGCGTCCACGGATGTGCTGCGCAGCAACGACTATTTTCTTCAAGTCTCCAACGGAACCACGGTGACCTTTGCCTTCGCTGCGGCGCCGTTCAACCGGGTGCGCAGTATCCGCCTGCGCAGCGGCGACGTCGATTTGGCGGACACCTCCCGCTGCTACAAGGTGGTGAGCACGCTCTACCTTGGCAGCTTGCTCGGCCTGGTGAGCCAATTCACCGGAGGGGCTCTGTCGATCACTCCGAAGCTCAGCGATTGCCAAACGCCGATCCGCGACCTGAACACCCGGATCGTGAGGTTCGGCGGGCCGCCGGCCGCGCAGGAGATGAAGTCCTGGCTCGCCCTGGTCCAATATCTGTCCGCCCTGCGGGATTCGACGGGGAACCCGGTGATCCCCGCCACCTACTCCGCGCCGCAAGGTCGGATCATCCGGCCAACCCTCCCGGCCCTTTCCCCTTCGCCGCACGAGGTGAACTAGGGTTGTTCTCGGCAGGGCTGCGACCGCAGCGAGGTGGGGCAGGGGGGAAGCTGTTCGGAGACCGGAGGATTCGCCACCACGCCGAGCACCAGGCGGGAGGGGCGGCCCACGGAGTGCCCAATCGAGTTGAACGCGTCCGCGCCGAGGTCCAGGGTCCGGAACGTCCACAGCGGGCGGTTGCCCCCCGGCGTCTCGACGCTGATCCGCAGGCGCGATCCGGCGCGAAAGACGTGGGCGACGGGGAGCAGCTCGACGCGCGCGAGAACAAACTCGCCCTTCGGAAGGAGGGCGGCATCGGCCTCGAGATGGGTGTGCCGGGGAAGGCGCTCGGTGGAGCGCTCCTCATCCAGCCTTCGGTGACTCGCGCGTAGCCAGCCGTTCTGGACATACCGCTCCTGGCCGTCCGAACGCAGCTCGGTCAAGGTCACTTCGAGGTCGGTGTCCGGCGCGTTCGACTGGATCCAAAGATCGACGCTGCCCGACCCGAGCACGGTCAGGTCCGCGGGCAGTGGATCGGAGGCGAAGGCCAGCGCCTTGCCCTTGGGCAGCGGGCGCCAATCGTAGACCGCATCCGCTCGCCAGATCGCGTCGCGGCACTGGTTCGGGTCCTCCTCGCCTCCCGGGCACCGAAAATCACCGCGAGGCTTGGCCGCAGGGTCGTAGAAGTACGCCTCCGACCCCTCGGGATCGTCGTCGGGGATTTTGGGCGGCGCCTCCGCCAACCTGCCGCCGGGCTGAAAATACCAGCGCATCAGCTGGGTATCGCCGGGTGGCCATCGTGGATAGGTCGTCTCCGCCGCCGGCTCCGGCGCGCCCGGGGTCATTCCGTCGGGCCGACCGCCGTTTTCCCAGTAGACGCGAATGCGATCCTCCGAGTCATAGAGCGACCGGGCCTCCTCGTAGGAGTAGCCGGTGAAGCGATCCGGCGGCACTTGCAGGAAAGGAGCGCCGAAGACCTGGTCGTAGAGCACCGTCGCGACGAGGCGGGCGGAAAACGGAATCGAAGGGACGCGTCGGGCGACGTTAAAATCGAGGAATTCGTTCAGATCTCGCAGCTGCCAGGGTCCAAGCGCGTCGGCGTGAGCGCCGTTGTAGGCCACGACGCGAAGGTAGGTTCCCACCGAAAACTGGTCGAGCATCACCGGCCAGTGACCACCCGTCTGGTCGTCTTGCCAGGCGCCGGCGATGAAAGTCGGAGCGGTGATCTGATTGACGAAGGCGTAGGGGGAAAGCACGTCGCCGCCCTCGGGATAGTCCGGGTTCCCCTTCGCCGGGTAGTAGGGGTTGCGCTTGATCTTGTCGAGCAGGTCCGGGTTCTGTTGGCGAAGGAGTTGATTCGCCAGGCACTGCATGTCCCCCTGTCGCTCGATCCGATCGATCACCCAATCTGCGCCCACGGGATTCGGCCAGCGATTCTGCTCCTGGCGCTCCCTCGCCCAGCTCAAGGCAAAACCATCGTTGAAGATCCCACCCGGGTAGAGGTTGCCGCGAAAGGTGTCATCGATCACCGACTGGGCCCCGATCCCGGCCAGGTGCGGCGGGCGGGTGCGGGCGACGAAGAGTTGGCTGATTCCCGCGTAGGAGATTCCAAACGTCCCGACGCCTGCGGCCCAGGGTTGGGCGGCGACCGTTTCGATCGCGTCGTAGCCGTCGAGCGATTGCAGCAATTCGAAGTAATCAAACGCACCGCCCGAGCAGCCGGTTCCCCGGATGTTGACGCCCACGTACGCGTAGCCGAGGAGCACGGCGAAGAGCCGGAAGGGCTGAGACGTGATCGTCGGATCCGGGTCCGAAGGGGAATAGCCCGAGTATTCGACCAGGGTCGGATATGGGGGGTCGCCCATCGGCAACATCACCTGGACGCTCAAGAGCGTCCCGTCCCGCGCCATCAGATAGCCATAGGCGGGCGTGCCTGGATCCGCGACGGGGAGCGCCTGGTGGTCGTAGAAGGACTGAGGCGGGACGTAATCCTCGCTCAGAACCGTGACCCGATCGGACTCGATCGTCCTGCCCTTCGAGCTGATGACGGCGTAGTAGCCGTCGCCGGGAGGCACGTAGCGGAACACCAAACCACCCAGTGAGTCGGTGATGCCCCTCTGAACGATGGTCTGCTTGGCGTCCAGCAGCGCAACGCTCGCCTCGGCGGGCGCGGCGATCACGAAGAATTGCCGGACGCTGCCGCGGACGTGGAAATCGAGCTCGCCGCTCCACGCTCGTCCCGCCGCCAAAAACAGGGTCAGCGCGGCAACGCAGGAAACGAATCGATGGACTGCCGACCGGGTCGAAGTTTCAAGAGTTCTTCCAGTTCGTCGCCTCATGAGCCCTCCGCATTCCGTCGGAGCCGTGGCAAGCCCGACCTCAAGTTTCCAGCCTTCACCACACGCGAATAGATCCGGTCAAGGGCTTGATCGAGCTCCCGCCCATCCTGGATTTCCCCGAAGCCCGTCAGGGGGTGAAAATGCGCGACGGTTCGATCCGGCCCTGATAGAGAAGAACCGTTAATGCGACGACCGGCTGCCATGATTGAAGCCTCTCTGTTTCTTGCGATGGCGATTCCCCTCCTCTCGGCAACGGCGGCAGAACCGACCGACTTCGACGGCCTGCGCGAGCAGTACGTGAAGCTCTTCCTGCGCCGCTTCCCGGTGGTGGCAACCTATCTCGGCGCAGAGGGCCTCGATCCTCAACTCATCTCGGTGAACGGGCTGCTGCGCGACTACTCGCCCTCGGGCCTGGAAAGCGAACGCAAAGAATGGGTGCGATTGCTGACCGAATTGGCCCGCTTCGATCGCAAGAAGCTCTCGCCTCAGGATTGGATAGACGCCGAGGTGATGCGCGCGCAGCTCTCCCTCATGCTTCGCAACCTGGATCGGAAGATCCATCAGCGGGCGATCGACGTCTATCTCGAGGAACCGCTCCGCGGCGTCGAATGGCTCATTCAGGGGATGACTCCCCAGACGAAGACTACAATCGGGACCCATGCGGAATGGGAAGTTTTGCTGCGGCGCGTTCAGGCGGTACCGGCCTACTTGAAGACCGCCCTCGGCAATCTGCAAGCTGGCTTTCCCGATCGCCGGATGATCCAGGTTTCGCTCAAGGCCGCCGGAACGACCGCCGATTACTTCGACAAATCGCTGTCCGAGAAGGTGAAGGGGAGCGTGCCGCCCGGGGAGACGGCCGCCTTCAACCAGCTCCTCGCCGCGGCGTCCGATGCGGCGGCATCCTTTCGAGGCTTCCAAAGCGGGCTGCGCAGCCTGTACTTCCAGCCGGACGGCAAGACGCTCAAGCCCGAATTCGACAAGGACCGATACGCGAGCGGCGCCGGCGAGTACCAGTGGGCATTGAAGAACAATCTGCGGATCGAGCAGTCGCCCAAGGAGCTGTTCGAGCTGGGCAAGAAGTGGGTGGAGGAAACGCAGTCGCAGATGAACCGGTTGGCGCAGCGGCTCGCCGCGCAGAAGGGCTGGCCGGACGCGTCGCTTCCCCGGGCCTTCGCGGCGCTGGGACAGGGAGTACCGAAAAGCGATCAGGAGATGCTCGGCTGGTACCGGGATGCCGTCCAACGCCTGGTCGACTACGCGCGAAAGACGGGGATGTTCGAGGTGCCCGACGACTATCGGGTCGACGTGGTCTTCACGCCGCCGCCGCTGCGCGACACCATCGATGCCGCGTACTACCCGGCGCCGCCGTTCAAGACCTCGGGGGTGGGCCAGTTCTACGTCACCCCGACCGGGGACGACCCGGCGAAGCTTCGCCACCATGCGCGTGCGGCGATCGCGGACCTGGCCGCGCACGAAGGCTTCCCCGGTCATGACTGGCAGTACCAGTTTCTCCGCGGGAGGGCGAAGTCGATCTCGCCGGTGCGCTGGTTGACCCCGGGCGGGGTCGAGGACTCGGCATCGATGTGGGAGGACTCGATGTCCAGCGAGGGCTGGGCGCTCTATTCCGAGCAGCTCGTCGGAGAGGCTCGGCCAGGCCACCCGGAAGGCTTCTACACGCCCGAGGAGCGTCTCTTCCAATTGAAGGCGCAACTCTTGCGCAACGCTCGGGTGGTGGTGGACACCGGGATCCACTGCGGCTACCTCACCTTCGCTGGCGCAGTCGAATATTTCGCCCGGAACGTCCATTTCGTGCGCGGCCCGATCTCAACGGACCCGGCCGTGAATCCATCCGCCGACGAGCGCACCGCGATCGAGTCGGCCCGCAAGGCGATGTATCGGTACTCCAAGTGGCCGACGCAGGCGATCACCTATCAGCTGGGCAAGAGCGAGATCTTGAGGCTCCGGGAGGATGTGAAAAAGATCCAGGGTCTCGCATTCAGCGAACGCCGCTTCCACGAGAGCTTCTTCTTGCAGGGGACAATTCCCGCCGGCTACTTCAAGGCTGTGGTGCTGGAGCAGGCGAAAGAGTCGACACGACGCGAACAGAAATAGCTCCGGCGCTTGACTGCGCACCTGCGCTCTCGCAGAACAGGTGCGAAATTCCCCGGAATCGAGGACGGCAATGAAAAAGAAAATCGGGCTCATCGGCGGAGGGCAGATCGGCGGCAACCTGGCCTTGATCGCGGTCCAAAAGCAGCTGGGCGACGTGGTGCTCTTCGACATCCCGCAGGCCGAGGGGTTGGTGAAGGGGAAAGCGCTCGACATCAACCAGCTCAGCGCGGTGGATGGTTACGATTGCCGGGTCACCGGCACGACGGATTGGAGGGACCTGGCCGGCTCCGAGGTGTTGATCATCACCGCCGGCGTTCCGCGAAAGCCGGGGATGAGCCGGGAGGATCTCCTCGAGATCAACCTGAAGATCATGCGGGACGTGGCCAACAACGTGAAGACGCACTGTCCCAACGCGTTCTTGATCAACATCGCCAATCCCCTCGACGCGATGGTCTACGCGCTTCATCGGATCACCGGCTTCAAGAAGACCCAGGTGGTCGGGATGGCGGGTGTGCTCGACACCTCGCGGTTCAAGTTTTTCGTCGCCGAGGCGCTCAAGTGCTCCATCCGCGATGTCGAGGCGCTCGTTCTCGGCGGCCACGGCGACGACATGGTACCGCTCACCCGCTACGCGACGGTCGGCGGCGTCCCGCTGAGCGAGCTTTTGCCAAAGGAAAAGCTGGACGCGGTGATCAAGCGAACCCGCGAAGGCGGGGCCGAGCTGGTCGCGCTCTACAAGACCGGCTCCGCCTACTTTGCCCCCGCCGCTTCGGCGATCGCGATGGCCGAAAGCTACCTTCTCGACCGGAAGCGGATTCTGCCCTGCGCCGCCTACCTCGAGGGAGAGTATGGAATCCGGGGTTATTTCATGGGGGTGCCGGTGCAACTCGGCGCCGGCGGGGTCGAAAAGGTGATCGAGCTCGCGCTCAGCTCCGAGGAGAAGGCCGAGATGGAGAAGTCCTTCCAGTCGGTGAAGCGCACCATCGACAGCGTGAAGCTCTAGCGGTTAGCCAGATCCGGCGACGAGGGGCGAATCGCGGAAGAACACTTCCCGGAACCCGAGGCTCGAGAAAAGGGCCCGCAGAGATCGCTCGGCCGAGGATCGCGCCCGCTGCCGCAGGGTGGGATCCGCCAGAGCCTCGCGTTCGAAAGCCGCCCGCGCCAGCTCGAGGAGCTGGGCGGTCTGCTGGGAATCCAGATTCGATCCGATGATCTCCGTCTCGCCTGGCTTCAGCTCGACCTTCGCCTGGAGCGGCGGCAGCGACACCTCCACCCGCGAGCCGGCGACGCGGAGGTTCGATCCGTCGATCTTCGAGAGCTGAAATCCAAGATGGACGTCGGCGAAGACGATCGCCTTGCCGTGCGGCGGACGAAGCGAGTATCGGGCCCAGGTGAGCACGTCGCCCCAGAACGATCCGGTCGGTATCGGGTCCGGCTCAAACGAGATTTTCCTATAGACGGACACGTCGAGGCTCTCCAGCCGGACGACCTCCCGAACCTGCTCCACCAGCGCGGGCCCCTCGGGCGGCCGGGCGCGTTTGGGGAGCAGGGAGTAGGTCAACGCCGCTCCGAGCGCGAGGAAAACTGCGCCCAGCACGCAAAGGCGAAGGACTCGACCCATGGACGAAGAGCTTAACGCAGCCGGCCGTCCGACCCGAGCGCCGAGCGGGCGCGGCTCAATCGGACAGCTCGCCCGATGTCGGTGCGCGGGGTAAGTGACGTGCGCCAAAAACAGACATCGCGCGTCGCGTCAAAGACTGTCTTTCACACCGAGCGCTTATGCCCAAAATGGTGCGCCCTAATCCCAGGGAGAGAGAACGTTCTTTCCGTCTGCGTCTGGACGAATTAATAGACGTGCAGGATTTCATCAGGCAGGAAGGAAGAAAGTAGATGGCGACGGTTGCAACAACCACCGAATCGGCCGGCCCGAAGGTCGATTCCTCCTTCATCTGGCGGAGGCTGCACTCGCTCTCCGGGCTCGTTCCCATCGGCGCCTATCTGTGCTTCCACATCTACGAGAACCTGGGCGCGCTTCGCGGCCCCGAGGCCTACAACGAGACGATCAACCACGTGAACACGATGCTCCCGCGAGCGTACTTCTACCTGGTCGAGCTCGCGCTGGTGATTGGGCCTCTGCTCTTCCACTCCCTGTACGGGTTCTACATCGCATCCACCGGTCGTGCGAACGTCGGCTCCTATCCCTATCCCAGCAATTGGGCGTACTGGGTTCAGCGGGTTAGCGGTTATGCCGCATTCATCTACCTTGTGTTTCACGTCGGCGTGCTGCGACTGGCGGTGACCCTCGGCGGCAACCACCTCGCCCGGACCGCTGCGGTGGGCCCGGGCCAGCTCGATCTGGTCACCTATGCCGACGTCGCGGCGCACCTGGGAAATCCAGAGGCGATGGCCGTCCAGACCTGGATGGCCGGAACGCACATGTTCGTCATCTACGTGGTCGGGACCCTGCTCACGATCTTCCACTTCACCAACGGGCTCAACGGCTTTGCCTGGACCTGGGGAATCGCGGTGGGGCGGGTGGCCCAGGCGCGGGTCAGGATTTTCGGCTGGGCGCTCTTCGTCGCCTTGAGCGTCGCCACGTTGAACATCCTTTTCAAAATGCGGTTCGGCGCCGCTTAGGCAGCCGGGAGAATCTCGATGGCAGCTGCGCGATTCACGGTGGTAGGCGGGGGTCTCGCCGGTCTGATGACCACGATCAAGCTCGCAGAGGCCGGCCAGCAGGTGGACGTTCTTTCGATCGTTCCGGTGAAGCGATCCCACTCCGTCTGTGCCCAGGGCGGAATCAACGGCGCGGTCAACACCAAGGGGGAGGGCGACAGCCCGGACATCCACGTCAGGGATACGCTGCGCGGCGGCGACTTTCTCGCCGAGCAGACCTCGGTCAAGGGGATGTGCTACGCGGCCCCGGGGATCATCTACCTCCTCGATCGAATGGGCGTGACCTTCAACCGCACGTCCGAGGGACTGCTCGACTTTCGCCGTTTCGGAGGCACGCTCCATCACCGGACCGCGTTCGCTGGCGCCACCACCGGCCAGCAGCTGCTCTACGCCCTCGATGAGCAGGTGCGCCGCTACGAGGCGAGCGGGCTGGTGAACAAGTTCGAGTACTGGGAATGGCTGGGGATGGTGAAGGACGGGGAGGGCAAATGCATCGGCAGCGTGGCGATGGATCTGCGCACGATGGAGATCCGGACCTTCCCCGCGGACGCAGTGATGCTCGCCACCGGTGGTCCGGGCATCGTCTACGGTCGTTCGACCAATTCGGTGATCAACACCGGCTCGGCCGCGGGCCGCGCCTATCTGGAAGGCGCGATCTATGCGAATGGCGAGTTCATCCAGGTCCATCCCACGTCGATTCCGGGCGAGGACAAGCTGCGGCTGATCAGCGAGTCCATTCGAGGCGAGGGGGGCCGCGTCTGGGTGCCGAAGAAAAAAGCCGACCCCCGCCCGGGCAAGGACATCCCCGAAGGGGAGCGCTGGTATTTCCTCGAGGAGAAGTACCCCAAATACGGGAACCTCGTTCCCCGGGATGTCGCCAGCCGCGAAATCTTCTATGTGTGCCGCGAGCTCGGGATGGGAGTCGGCGGGAAGGACGCGGTGTACCTCGACATCACGCACATCCCGGCCCCGGTGCTCGACGCGAAGGTGAAGGGCGTGCTGGAGATCTACGAGAAATTCGTCGGCGACGATCCGCGCCACGTGCCGATGCTGATTTGGCCCGGGATGCACTACTCGATGGGCGGCCTCTACGTCACCTTCGATCCAGGACCGAACAACGAGCCGGTCGTGGGCAGCCCCAAGAACCAGGCCACCAACATCCCCGGGTTGTACGCCAGCGGCGAAGTCGACTACGCCTACCACGGCGCCAACCGGCTGGGCGCAAACTCGCTCCTCTCCTGCATCTACGCGGGTCAGATCGGCGGGCCGGCGATGATCTCCTATTCGAAGAATTCGCCCAGTGGCGCCGCGGCGGCGTCTTCGAAATTCTTCGATCAGGCGAAGAGCCAGTGGACCGAGCGCTTCGAGACCCTCCGCAAGATGTCCGGGCCGGAAAACCCATACGAGATGAACCGGCAGCTAGGGGAGCTGATGACCGCCAACGTGACCGTGGTCCGGCACAACGATCGCCTGAAGCAGACCCTGGACAAGATCCAACAATTCAAGGAGCGATGGTCGCGCTGCAATGTGCTCGACACCAGCAACAACGCGAACCGCGCGCTCTCCTACGTCAACCAGCTGTGGAACATGCTCGAGCTGGCGCACGTGATTACCTACGGGGCACTGCTTCGCGACGAGTGCCGCGGGGCCCACTACAAGCCGGAGCTCCAACTCCCCGAGCCGAAGACCAAGGACCCTCGCGAAGATCCCGAATGGATGGCCGCCTGGCGGGCACAGACGGACAAGTGGCGCAAAACGACGATCGCCCGCTACAACAAGGGCATGCCGGAGATTTCCTACGAGCCGATTCCCACCCCGGTGCTACCGCCGGAGCCCCGGTACTACGGATAAGACACCCGTCCTCGACCACACGCCTCACCTGAGACCACCATGGACACCGCTCACGGCAGCGCAGACCGAGCCCAGGTCAGATTCAAGATCTGGCGGCAGGAATCGCCCGATCACGAGGGACGCTTCGAGGACTTCAGGGTGCCCTTTCACAAGGGCGCCAACGTCATCTCCTGCCTGATGCAGATCCAGCGGCATCCGGTCAACGCCGAGGGGGCGGCGACCACCCCGGTGATCTGGGATTCGAATTGCCTGGAGGAGGTCTGCGGCAGCTGCACGATGAACATCAACGGGCGCGCCCGGATGGCCTGCTCCAGCCTGGTCGAGAAGCTGCCCCAGCCGATCGTTCTCGAGCCGCTCCACAAATTCCCCCTGGTGCGCGATCTGATGGTCAGCCGCCAACGGATGTTCGACGCGCTCAAGCAGGTGAAGGCGTGGATCAACCTGGATGGCACCTACAACCTCGGGCCAGGGCCGAGGCAATCGCCCAAGGACCAGCAGAAGATGTACGTGCTGTCCACGTGCATGACCTGCGCCTGCTGCCTGGAGGCCTGTCCTCAGATCACCAAGGACAACAAGTTCATTGGAGCGGCGGCGATCAGCCAGGTGCGGCTGTTCAACATGAATCCCACCGGGAAGTTGAACGCCGAGGAGCGGCTGCACGGCCTGATGCAGGAGGGCGGGATCCAGGATTGCGGCAAGGCACAGAACTGCGTCGAGGTGTGCCCCAAGGAAATACCGCTCACCACGTCGATCGCGGCGATGAACCGGGATGTCACCAAGCAGCTGATCAAGGATATCTTCTCGGCGGACGAGCAGACCAAGGAAGCTTCCGGACCCGGCTAACCGACGCGGGCGAAAACGCAGAAGGAAATCCTGGGCGACGGTCCAGGCCAGTCATGAAAATCCACGAGTATCAAGGCAAAGAAATCTTCCGGAAGTACGGGGTTCCAGTACCGCGCGGTTTTTTGGCGCTCACCGCCGAGGAGGCGGAGGAGGACGCGCGCAAGCTGGGCGCTCCGGTGGTGGTGGTGAAGGCCCAGATTCACGCCGGCGGCCGCGGGAAGGGCGGCGGGGTGAAGCTGGCGAAGTCTCCGGCCGAAGCCCGGGAGCTCGCCTCCAAGATGCTCGGAATGATGCTCAAGACGCATCAGACCGGGCCGCAGGGCCAGAAGGTCCGCAAGATTTACGTGGAGGAAGGGCTGCCGATCGCCCGCGAGCTCTACCTCGGGGCGACGCTCGATCGGGTGACGTCCCGGGTGACCTTCATCGCCTCCAGCGAGGGAGGGGTGGAGATCGAGGAGACCGCGGCGAAAAATCCGGAGAAGATCCTCCGCCAGACCGTGGATCCGGCGGTCGGCTTCCTCGACTTCCAGGGGCGCACGCTCGCCTACGGGCTCGGCCTGACCGGAAGCACGGTGAACAAGCTCGTGGAGCTCTGCAAGGCGCTCTATCGGGCGTACGTGGAGACCGACGCCTCGCTCGCCGAGGTCAACCCGCTCGTCGTGCTCAAGGACGGATCGGTCGTCGCGCTCGATGCGAAGATGAATTTCGACGACAACGCGCTCTATCGACAAAAAGAGATTGCCGCCTACCGCGACATCGACGAGGAGGATCCGATCGAGGCGAAAGCGAAGGAGTTCGATCTCTCGTACATCGCGCTGGACGGGAACATCGGATGCATGGTCAACGGCGCCGGCCTGGCCATGGCCACGATGGACACGATCAAGCTGGTGGGCGGATCGCCGGCGAACTTTCTCGACGTCGGCGGCGGCGCCTCCAAGGAGAAGGTGACCGCGGCGTTCAAGCTCATCCTCGCCGACGAGAAGGTGAAGGCGATCCTGGTCAATATCTTCGGCGGGATCATGAAGTGCGACGTGATCGCCGCGGGGGTGGTGGCGGCGGCGAAGGAGGTCCAGCTCCGGGTTCCGCTCGTGGTCCGCCTGGAGGGAACGAATGTGGAGCTGGGAAAACAGATCTTGAAGACCTCCGGACTGCCGATCATCCCCGCAGACAACCTTCGTCAAGCCGCGGAGAGTGCAGTGGCCGCGGCGGGTGGGCGACAGTGAGCATCCTCGTCAACGAGAACACGCGGGTGATCTGCCAGGGCATCACCGGAGCTACCGGCTCGTTCCACGCCCGGCAGATGATGGAGTACGGAACCGCGCTGGTGGCCGGCGTCACTCCCGGCAAGGGCGGCGCCTTGTTCGACGAGAAGGTCCCCCTCTTCGACACCGTCGCCGACGCGGTCAAGGCGACCGGGGCGAACGCCACCGTGATCTACGTGCCGCCTCCCTTTGCCGCCGATGCGATCATGGAAGCGGCGGACGCGGGGGTCGCGCTGATCATCACCATCACCGAGGGGATTCCGGTCCTGGACATGGTCAAGGTCAAGCGCTTCCTGCAGGACAAGCCGGGGGTGCGGTTGGTCGGCCCCAATTGTCCGGGGGTGATCACCCCGAAGGCCCGCTGCAAGATCGGGATCATGCCCGGCCACATCCACAAGCCCGGCCGGGTCGGCGTGGTCTCCCGCTCCGGAACGCTGACCTACGAGGCCGTTTTCCAGCTCACCCAGCTGGGGCTCGGACAATCGACCGCAGTGGGCATCGGCGGCGATCCGGTGAACGGGACGGACTTCGTCGATTGCCTGAAGCTGTTCAACGAAGACCCGGAAACGGACGGGGTGATCATGATCGGCGAGATCGGCGGAAGCGCCGAGGAGGCAGCGGCCGAGTACATCGGACGCGAGTTCGCCAAGCCGATCGCCGGCTACGTCGCCGGCATCTCCGCTCCCCCGGGGAAGCGAATGGGTCACGCCGGCGCCATCATCGCCGGCGGCAAGGGCACCGCAGCCGAGAAAATCCGGGCACTGCAAAGCGCGGGCGCGTTGATGGCGCCATCGCCCACCGAGTTGGGCACCACGCTGCAGGAAGCTCTTCGCCGGGGGCTGCGGCGCAAGAATTCCTGAAAGACAAATCAATACCAGGCTGTTTCAACGAGGAGCTGAAAACATGGCGGTTGAGCGAACGCTGTCGATCATCAAACCGGATGCGGTCGAGAAGGGACTGATTGGAAGGATCATCGATCGCTTCGAGGGAGAGGGCCTCAAGCCGGTGGCGATGCGGATGGAGTGGCTGTCTTCCCGGGAAGCGGAAGGCTTCTACGCCGTCCATCAGACGCGGCCTTTCTTCAACGACCTGGTGAAGTTCATGACCTCGGGACCCGTGCTGATCATGGTCCTCGAGGGCGAATACGCGATCGCGAGAAACCGCGAGATCATGGGCGCCACGGATCCGAGGAAGGCCGAAGAAGGCACGATCCGCCGCGAATTTGGGACGAACGTCGAGCGGAATGCCCTCCACGGGTCGGACAGCAAGGAGAACGCGGAGATCGAGATCTCCTATTTCTTCAGCGAGACGGAGATCCAGTATTACGAGTGGAAGCGCTGACCGCCCCGCTCGGCGCGCGGCCTCGGACGACCCCGGCTCTTCCCAGAGCCGCCCCGCCTAATCTAGGTTCGAAAACCGTGAACGGCACCGCGCCCTCCGCGCTCAGCACAGACGATCGAACCCTGCCATCCGAGCGGAGCGGCGCCGCCAGCGCCGTGGAGCTGCCTACCCCGGAATACTCTCCTCCATTCGTTCGCTGGTTCACCCGCATTTTCTGGCTCTTCGGCCGCCCGTGGTTTCGCCCGCGCGTCGAGGGCCTGGCGCGGATTCCCAGGGCGCCGTGCATGGTGGTCGGCAACCACAGCGGCTACGGGGTGATGGAGATCTTCCTCCTGCTCTCGGTTTGGACCCGCCGGCATGGAACCCATCGTCCGGTGGTCGGCCTGTCCCACGACGTGGGCATGACCTGGCCCCTGCGGTGGGGGGTGTCGCGCATCGGGGGCGTTCGCGCCTCGCAAAAGACGGCCCGCGACGCGCTTCACCGGGGATTCGATGTCCTGGTGTTCCCCGGGGGCGACGTCGACGCGCTTCGTCCCTTCAGCGCCCGCTATCAAGTGCATTGGAGCGGCAGGGCCGGTTTCGTGCGCACCGCGGCCGAGGAAGGGGTTCCCATCGTCCTGTTGGCGAACTGCGGCAGCCATGCGCAGTTCACGTTCCTCCCGGGCGGGCCCGCGATCGCCCGTTTGATCGGCCTGACCCGTTACCGGATCAACTCGTGGCCGCTGCCGCTCGGCGGCTTCGCTCTGCTGGCAACCCTCTTCGGCTGGGCGCTCGGCGCGCTGAGCCCGTGGTGGGTGCTGGCCGGCCTGGGGGTTGCGTTCCTTCCGAATCCGACGCGGATGCAGATCAGATTTCTCGAGCCGATCGACGCCGCAGCGCTCCTGCGGGCGCATGCGGGCAACGAGGCCGCGGCCGCCGAGTCTCTTCGCACCCGGCTGGAAGCCACACTCGCTTTGCTCGCCCGGGAGCGAAAGACGGCCTGGGGCTGAGCTCCTCCATCCCGGGGTCGAGAGGGGGCGATCTTTGACGAGCGCCCTCGCGCCGTGGGAAACCCACTCGTTACGTGATCCCGATGCCAGAAACCCCGAGCCCAGACCGGGTGCCCAGGGGGCCCGCGACCGACCTGTCGGGCCTCACGATCGATGAATTGGTCAGGTTCGTCGAGGTGGAGCTCAACGAGCGGCCGTTTCGCGCCCGCCAGATCTATCGCTGGATACACCAGCGCGCGGTGACCTCGTTCGACCAGATGAGCGATCTCTCCAAGGAGATGCGCCGCCAGCTCGGCGAACGCGCCACCCTCTCCACGCTGAGCAAGGATCTCGAGCAGCGGTCCGTCGATGGCACGATCAAGTACCGGTTTCGGACCTGGGACGACAAGCTGATCGAGTCCGTCTACATGCCCGCCGAGGGTCGCCGCACGCTGTGCGTTTCGACGCAGGCCGGGTGCGCGATGGGCTGCACGTTTTGCATGACCGCCACGCTCGGCCTGCAGCGCAACTTGAGCCCCGGCGAGATCGTCGCTCAGGTGAACTGGGTCAACGGCGAGGTCGCACGCGCCGAGGGCGGGGTGCAGCTTCGCCCGCTGACCAACCTCGTCTTCATGGGGATGGGCGAGCCGCTCCACAATTTCGAAAACCTCAAAACGGCCCTCGCCATTTTGAAGTCGCCGGAAGGCTCCAACTTTTCTCACCGGCACATCACCGTCTCCACCGTCGGGCTCGTTCCGATGATCGAGCGGTTCGGACGCGAAACGGACGTGAAGCTCGCCGTCTCCCTGAACGCCAGCTCGGACGAGCAGCGGTCCGCGATGATGCCGATCAACCGGAAGTGGAACATCGCCTCGCTGCTCGAAGCGTGCCGGAAGCTGCCGTTGCGCCAGGGACGCCGAATCACCTTCGAGTACGTGCTGATGCGAGGGGTCAATGATTCCGACGAGGATGCGTACCGGTTAGTGGAACTGCTCAAGGGCATCCCGGCGAAAGTGAACCTCATCCCGTACAACGAGAACCCCGGGTTGTCATACCTCAGCACGGAGGAGAACCGCGCCGAGGCGTTCCGTGAAATCCTCGCCCAGGCCCGGATCGCCGCCTTCGTCCGGCAGAACCGGGGGAGGGACATCGCCGCCGCGTGTGGTCAGCTCGCCAACCGGCCGGGTCCAATCGATGGCGCTCAGACGCAAACCGGGCTATGAGCTTCCCGTTGGACTGGACAAGGCCTGCCTTTCTTGACGTCTCTGTAACGGAACTGTAAAAGCCGAGCCCTTCCAAACCCGATCGTTGGAGTTGCCATGGCCGTCGTCCTTCGCCTTTCCAGAGCTGGCGCCAAAAAGATGCCTTTCTACCATGTGGTCGCCACCGACTCGCGCAATCCGAGGGACGGGAAATTCATCGAGGCCATTGGCTCCTATGATCCGAACCAGGAGCCACCCAAGCTCGAGCTCAATCGCGAGCGCCTGGAGCACTGGCTGAAAGTGGGCGCCACCCCTTCGGAAACGGTGGCCGGACTGATCAAGAGGGCAGCAAAACCGCCGAAGGCATGACCTTTGTCTGAGTCTGCGCAACTCGAATCGCTGATCGCCTACCTTGCCAAATCCCTGGTGGACCGACCGGAGCAGGTAACGCTCCGGCTGGCCAGCTCAGACGGCGGCTTCACCTATGAGCTGCAGGTCGCGCCGGAAGACGTGGGAAAGGTGATCGGGCGCGATGGCCGAACCGTGAATGCGATGAGAACGCTCCTCGCGTCGGCGGCCCAGCGGCTCGGTTACAAGGCGCGCCTGGAAATCCTGGACGATCGCCGAAGCGCGGCAGTCGCGCCGCCGGGCGAAAGACCGGGCGAACCCGCGGATCAGTGACCACCCCGGCCCACTTCCGGATCGGTTACGTCACCCGCGCCCGCGGGCTCGAAGGACAGGTGGTCGTGCGGACCTTTGATCCGGGATCCTCGGCGCTCGAGGAGGTCGATCGGGTGCTGCTCGTCTCCGCCGACGGCGCCAGCCGCGAGCTGCGGGTCAAGCATCGCTCGGGCCACGGGGGCGAGTGCGTCCTGACCCTCGAGGGAATCGCCGATCGCACCGCCGCCGACGGGCTGGTGGGCTCCACGGTGACCGTCCTCCGCGAGGATCTAAGAGCGCCCGCCGAGGGAGAGTGCTTCCAGGGCGATCTCATCGGCCTCGAGGCGGTGGACGAGGCCGGGGCGAGTCTGGGAAAGGTCGAAGAGATCTGGAACACCGGACCCGTCCCCAACCTCGTCATCCGCGGCCCCGATCGACCCGAGCTCCTGGTGCCTTTTGTCGATGACTTCGTTCGCAGCGTCGATCTCGCGGGGGGGAGGGTGGTGTTGCGCCCGCCCGAGATTCTCGAGTAAGGCCTGGGAGGTCCCATGTTGCGCGCCGAAATCCTCACCCTCTTTCCCCGCATCGTGCAGAGCTACCTGTCGGAGAGCATCCTCGGGAAGGCCGGCGAAAAGGGCCTGGTCTCGATCCGCGCCATCGACATCCGCGACTACGCGACCGGGCGCCACCGCCAGACGGACGACGTGCCCTATGGAGGCGGAGGCGGGATGGTGATGAGGATCGAGCCTCTGGCCGCGGCGATCGAGGACTCCCGCGGTCGGCTGCCGAGCGCGAAGGTGCTCTTGATGAGCCCGCGGGGTAAGCCCCTGACCCAGCCGCTGGTGCACGATCTGGCCGGCGAGCAGGGCGGATTGATTCTCGTTTGCGGCAGGTACGAGGGCGTCGACGAGCGGGTGACGCGCTACGTGGACGCGCAGATTTCCGCGGGCGATTTCGTGATCACCGGCGGCGAGCTTGCCGCCCTGATGGTGGTGGACGCGGTCGCCCGGCTGCATCCCGGCGTGCTCGGCAACGAGAGCTCGCCCCGGACCGAGAGCTTCGTGTCCGGCGCGCTGGAGCACCCGCACTACACGCGGCCCAGCGAATTCCGCGGGGATCGCGTTCCGGAAATACTGCAGTCGGGGGATCACCGGCGCATCGCGCGCTGGCGTCGCTGGCAGGAGCTGAACCTCACCCGGAAGAACCGCCCCGACCTGTTTGCCGCTCTCGCATCCGCCCTGAGCGACGAGGATCGGGAGCTGCTCGCGCTGTCCGAGGCCGAGCTCTAAGACGCGGAGAGTGGGTGGGTTCGCCCAGGTGGGCGGACGGCCAGGAGCCGGGAGGGAGCTCGATGGAGGTTTTGGCTCTTGCCCTGCCGATGCGGACTTGTCCGGGAACCGGGCCTCTGCTAACTAGGCCTGTTCCTCTCATCGAGCATGGAGTCAGGGTCATGGGTCGCAGCATCCTCGACCACGTCGAGTCTCAGCATGTCCGCAAGGACCTCATCGAATTTCGCACCGGGGACACGGTCCGGGTGCACTGGAAAGTGAAGGAAGGCGACAAGGAGCGCGTGCAGCCCTTCGAGGGCATCGTGATCAGAAAGACGAAGGGCCACAACCGCGCCACCTTCACCGTCCGCAAGATCTCCTACGGGGTCGGCGTGGAGCGTATTTTTCCTCTGCACAGCCCCCGGTACGAGAAGATCGAAGTGCTCACCCACGGGCATGTCCACCGCAGCCGGCTCTTTTTCCTTCGCGATCTCAAGGGGAAGGCCTCGCGCGTGGAGACGCAGGCGGACAAGCTCGAAGGGCAGACGGCCGCGACATCCGCGCCTCCGGACGACGGGGCGCGCGCTTCCGAGCCCGAGGCTGCCGCCGCCTCGTCCGAAGCTCCGCCGGCCGAGGCCGCCTCCGAAGCGAAGCCGGCGAAGAAGGCCCGGGCCGCGGCGCCGGCAACCAAGTAGCGGGTTGTGCCACAGCTGAGCCGGGCCGAGCACATCGGCGCATCATCGGCGTGCGTACTGGATTGTTCGCGCTGCGCGATAGGATAGGGGCTGATGCAGATCCTCGAGCTGTCTGCCCAGGGCGTCCGGGGTCTTTCCCCTTCTGCCCGGGCCGAGCTGGCGGCCGGCTATACCGTTCTAGTTCCTCCTTCCAGGGATCCGGTGGCGCTCGCCGGATTGCTGGGCGCGCTGCTGTTTCCGGATGGTCGGGGCGGGGAGGCGGCCTTTCTCGATCCCAAGTGCGAGCTCGGCAATGCCTCTCTGATGTTTCGGGGAGACGACGGCGCGACCTACTATCTGGCGCGGGAGCTCGGCGGCGTAGGGGCGATCCACCGGGCCAACGACGCGACGGCCCAGTGGGAATTGCTCACCGACGACACGACGCAGATCATCGAATACCTGCGCGCCCACGTCGGCCTTCCGGCGAAGAAGCAGTTCGAGCAGGCCTTCGCCCTCACCCCGGGGCAATTTCCCAGTCGCAAACCGAAACCGAAGTCGGCCACTCACGTGGAGTCCGCCGCCTCCAGGCTGTCGGGGTTTCAGCCCGCTTCCAAGGCGACCGACCTCCCCGCCGCCCGGGCGAAGCTCGCGGAGCTGATGAAGGAGCTGGCGCTCTCGAGTGAGATCGAGCGCCTCCAATTCCAACTGGACGGCATCGTCACTCAGCTCTCCGAGGTGGAGACGCACCTGGCCAGAGGCGCCCAGCTCAAGACGGCGCTGGAGCAGGCGGAGGCGGCCTATGCGAACGCCGCGAGCGCCGAGTCGCTGAACCTCCCCAAGGACATCGCCGAACGGGTGAAGCGGTTCTCGCAGCTGATTGCCAAGCGAGACGAGGCGCTGGCGAAGCTGGAGCAGGAACGGGGCGACGAGGTCGGCCTGGGGGGCGGCTCGATCGAGCCCCTGAAGCGGAATCCGAAGTTTTGGGCGGCCGCGGCGCTGGGGGTGGTTTTCCTGGCCGCCGGAATCTTGATCCATGGCGCCGGTCGGTATCTCGCCCTGCTCGACATCCCCGCCTTCGGGTTCGCCGCGATGCTCGCCCTGAAGTACGTCGACGACCTCCAGCGGGTCGAGACGCAGAGCCGCAAAGGCGAGCGGCGCGCGGTGAGAGAGAAGAAGATCGCCGAGGGCTTCGAGGCGGAAGCCCAATGGGTGAAGAAGGCGATGGCCGCCCTCAAGGTCGAGTCCCCCGACGAAATCACCGACGTCCTCGCCCGCCGATCGCAGCAAGAGAAGGCGGTGCGGGAGGCTCGGGCCCAGGTCGCCGCCCTGGAGGCCGACCCGGAATTCATCGCCTCCTCGGCGAAGCAGCAGGAGCTCAGGCGAGACCGCGACGCGCTCGAGGCGAAGATCTCGGAAAAGGGTGGCTACGTGCGAGACGTGGGCGAGGTCCAACGCGAGATCGACCGGATCAAGAGATCGATCGATCTCCCGGAAGGCTCGCCGGCCAGGGTGATGCCCGCCGGCCCCAGCGTCCAGGGAGGCGCCGCCGCGGCGGAGGATCCATTTCCTGCGCTGCTCGCCGTCGCGGCAGACATGCTGATGGTCGATCCGACGACGGCGGGCAACCTCATCCGCGATCGGTGCAATCACTATTTCTCGAACCTGGCCGAGCGCCGCTATGGCGGACTCGAATTCGACCGCGCCGGGAAGGGGTGGGTCCTCGCCCGGGGGCAGAGGGTGGCGGTCGGCGAGGTGCCGGCGAAGGACCTGGACCTTCTTTTTCTCTCCGCCCGCCTGGCGCTGGTGGAGCATTCGCAGGCGAGCCGGGGACAGTTCCCGCTGGTGATCGACGACCTCGCCACGATTTTCGGTGCGGCCAGGCTCGCGATCCTGGGTCCGGTCTTCAAGCAGCTGGGGGCCACGACCCAGGTGCTGCACGTCTGCTCGGATCCTGCCGTCCAGGCCTTGGCAGACTCTGCTGCTAGCCTCTAGGGACAAGCTGGAGGGGCTCAAAGGTGCAAAGCTCGACGTTCGATCGGCGCTGCTTCGGTGGCGAAGGCGAGGATGCGACCGCGCAGCTGCTCGAGGCGCAGGGCTACTCCATCCGCGCGAGGAATTTCCGTTGCCGCTACGGCGAGATCGACCTCGTCGCGGAGAAGGACAACACGCTCTGCTTCGTCGAGGTCCGGATGCGCTCGAGCGCGATCTGGGGCGACCCATCGAACAGCATTTCCCACCGCAAACAGCGCCGGGTGGTGAAGACCGCGCTCCACTACCTTGGCGCCTACGGTCTGCAGAACAGGATGATCAGGTTCGACGTCGTCTCGGTCATCGGCCGTGGCCAGGACGCGGTGCTGGAACACTTGCCAAACGCATTCGACGCGGGGATGTAGAGCCCGCATGGCGGGCATCCTGTTCCTCGTTGCCACCCCGATCGGAAACCTCGCCGACATCAGCGCTCGCGCGCTGGAGACGCTGCGCACCGTCTCCTTCATCGTCTGCGAAGACACCCGCCATTCGAGGGTGCTGTTGTCGCACTACGGGATTTCCAAGGAGACGGTGAGCTTGCCCGGCTTCGCCGAGCGCCAGCGCGCCGCTCGAATTTTGGAGAAAATCGGCGCGGGCGAGGACTGCGCCTTGATCACCGACGCCGGAAGCCCGGGGATCAGCGACCCGGGCGAAGCGCTGGTCTCGGGAGCGGTGGAGCTGGGAATCCGGGTCTCGCCGATCCCCGGCCCGAGCGCCGCGATCGCGGCACTGACCGCCTCCGGCCTGCCCACGGCCCGCTTCCACTTCCTCGGTTTTCTGCCCCGAAAGCGCGCCGAGCGGGAAAAGATCCTCCTCGAGGTGGAGCCGCTCCAGGCCACGCTCGTCCTCTACGAGTCTCCCCAGCGGCTCCTGGACTTGCTGCGCGATCTCCATTCCGCGCTGGGCCCCCGCCGGGCCTGCGTCGCCCGGGAGCTGACCAAGGTCCACGAAGAGCTGGTGCGGGGGACGCTGCCGGAGCTGGTGGCCCGCCACGAGGGAAGCGAGGTGCTCGGAGAGGTCGTCGTCGTGGTGGAGGGCCGGACCGGCGCGGCCCCCTGGTCGGAAGAGGAGATCCGGTCGGCGCTCGCCGAAGGGCTCGGCCGAGGGGAGCCCCTCAAAGCGGTGTCCAGGGATCTCGCCCAGCGGTCCGGATGGTCGGCGCGGGATCTCTATCGGATAGGCCTTTCGCTGCCCCGGCGCTGATGGTCGAAACGGCGGTCCGCTCTAGAAAGTGAAGCGGGCGCTCAAGTCGAAGCGGAAGATGAACATCTCCGTGACCCGAAAGCGCCGGGAGACCATGTCCGTCCGGAAGTCGAAGTTGGGATTGATCTCCCGGGGATTGGAGGTGACGTCCACCCGACCGTCGTTGTCGAGATCCCTGCCGATCGTTTCGTCGGTGAGCAGGTGGGGCGTGTTGTAGTGCAGCCCGGCGTGGAACTGGAAGCTGAAAGAGTCGCTGGCATGCGCGACCGCGCCGAGCGACCCGCCGTATTGGAGGTAGTCTTCGGTGTAGAGCAACTTGCCCAGCTGATCGCTCAGCTGGTTGTAGTAGCGACCCGACGAGAAATAGGTGGTGCTGGTCCGAACATCGATCGCCACCCGGGTGTGGGCCGCCCGATCCTCGAAGACATTGATCTCGGATCCGAAGATCAACCCGGCGACGTGGGACGGCTGGATTCCCGTCTCCGTACGCGGCCAGGCCGGGTCTGCGCAGTTCTCCGGTCGGCCCAGGTTTCCCACGTCGGGGTGGTCGCAGTTGGAGTACCAACCCGGTCCCCGTACGGGAAGCGTGTAGTGCGCTTGCAGATAGGGATCGAACACCCCCATTCTTTTCGAGAAGGACGTGTAGAACTTGTAGCGGTGCAGCCGTTCCCCGATGTTTCCGCGGTTGCCGGATGAAGTCGGGACGGACGGATCGAGGGCCGCGGCGGTGGGGGCGGTGTAATCGAACCCGAGAATCCACATCGGCTTGGTGTCGTCCCGGCGCTCGTTGAACACGGCATAGGCCAGGCCGAAGGTCATGTCCCCGACCCCGCCGCGATAGCTGTCCGCGTTCGGGGAGAACATCGGTCGACGCCCCTGGCCGCTGGTTGCGCAATTCGGATCGAAAAGCTCCCCGGTCGGCCGGAGGCAGTTGTTGAAGATCGTCGAGTTGGCGTCGCTCGTTCCCCCTGCATAGCGCCAGCTGAAATCCTGGGCGAAGACGAAGGGCAGGACGTACTTGAATTCGAGATCCCTCCAAAGGCCGATGCGGGCGTCCACCACCAGCCGCTGATCGACGGCGACGTAGATCATCTCCGGCATCTGCACCAGCTGGCCGCCCTGGTGGACCTCGCGGACGATCTTCGAGCGCTCCTGGGACCGCTGGTAGGTCGCCTCGAGGGAAAATCCAAAGGGGTGACCCTCCTCGAAGGAGGAGACGATGCGGGTCAATTCGGCGGCCGGCGCCAACGCGGGCAGCGCCACGATCAACACAACGAGCACGGCGCCCCGGCGCTTCATCAAGCCTTTTGCCCCGACGGTGGAAATTTTGAGCACGCTAGTGGTGAGATCCCGGAGTGTCAAAGAAAGCCCTCGACCGCAGTTCGCCTAGTTGCCCGCAAGAGCCACCGCCATCAACCGATCCAGCCGCGCGATCTCGGCCTCCAGCCCGGGCTTCTCCTCGACCCTGATCGATCGACGATAGACCTCGTGGCTGGTGAAGGGATCGAGCACGCGTTCGCCGTTCATCAGCTGATAGTGCAGGTGGGGAGCGAAGGAATGGCCGCTGTTGCCGCTCGCGGCGATCACCTGGCCCTTCGTCACCCGATTTCCGACCTGGACGGTCTTCGGCAATTCGGAGAGATGCAGGAACAGCGCCTTGCGGCGTTGTCCGCCGGCCTCGGTGACTTCGAGGCAATTGCCGTTGCCGCGGAAGTTCCAGTTCCGCCGGGTGATGGTTCCGTCGAACGTCGCCTTCACCCTGGAGCTCACCGGCGTCTTGAAATCGACGCCCTTGTGATGCCTGCCGTCCTTGACGTGCGAGGTCACCTGTTCGTAGTCGTCCAGGGGCGCATCCCGAAGCCGCATCTCCACCTCTTCGCCTTCCGGTTGGAAGTAGCGCGCGAACGTGCTGCTCGGCGGCTTGAATCGATAGCCGCGAAATGTCTTCGCGCCTTTGGCGCTGGTGAAACGCAGAGCGTGGACGATCGGTTCCTCGGTGGGCCGCGCTTCGAAGAGAACGTCCAGCTTGTCCCCTTTGCGAAGGTCGCCGGGAACGGAAATCCACCAGACCAGCGTGCGGGTGACGACCTGAGCGAGGGCCTGCCCGAGATCCCTTCCGGTGCTGGCCACCAACGATCGCTCGAGCGGGCCGTCGATGCTGAGCGAGATGAATCGGACGCCGCTCTGCTTGAGGATATCGTTCGCGGTGGGCGCCGCTCTCACCGGCACCGTCGCCGGCGCGCCCGGGTTTTGGCCGGGCGTGACCGCCGCGGTGGCCGAGACCGGCGGCGCGGGCGGCTCGTCGCGGTGTCTGCGGTGCTTCCATCCCCAGATCCCCGACGCCACCGCGCCGGCGAAGAGCATCAAAAGGACGTAGCGACCCGGGTGGGACTTCTTCCGGGGCTCCCCGAGCGTTGGGAAACGGTCTCTCATCGGCGTTCACTTCCTGAGCTGTCCAAAACGGCAATCCGACGGACGACTGCGACTCACTCCTCCCCGTTCTCGTCACGCAATCCAAATTCCTTCATCTTCGTCTGCAGCGACTTGCGACTGATCTGGAGCAGGCGGGCGGCGCGGGTCACGTTGCCTCCCGTCTCTTCGAGCGCCTTGGCGATGAGATCCTTTTCCAACTCGGCCGCTTTCATCCGGACGATGTCCTTCAACCCGGTTTCTGTCGGTGAGCCGTCCACCGACGAAGGAGTGACGCCGGAGGCCGGCGCCGCCTGGGCCGCGCCCTGGCGAATCTGTTCGGGCAAATCCTTCTCTATGATCGTCGGGCCATCGGCGAACAGCAAGATGCGCTCCATCAGATTTTCCAATTCGCGGATGTTGCCCGGCCAGGGGTAGGCCTGGAGGTATTGCATGGCCTCGCTGGAGATCCCCTCGATCTTCTTGTTCAATCGGCGGTTGTACTTCTCGATGAAGTGAAGGGTGAGCTTGGGAATGTCGCTCTGCCGTTCGCGCAGCGAAGGAAGGACGATCGGCACCACCGCCAGGCGGTAGTAGAGGTCCTTGCGAAATCGACCGGCTTCGATTTCGATCTGCAGATCCCGGTTGGTGGCGGCGATCAGCCTCACGTCCACGTGGGTGGTCTTGATTCCCCCGACGCGTTCGAACTCGCTTTCCTGGAGGGCGCGGAGGATCTTCACCTGCATCTCGACCGGAATTTCGGCGATCTCGTCGAGAAACAACGTGCCTCCGTCGGCGAGCTCGAAGCGCCCGGGCTTCGAGGTCACCGCGCCGGTGAAGGCGCCGCGCTCGTAGCCGAACAGCTCGGATTCCATCAGGTCCTTGGGAATGGCCGCGCAGTTGATCCGGATCAGCGGCTTGTTGCGCCGGGACGAACCCTCGTGGAGAGCGGTGGCGATCAACTCCTTGCCGGTCCCGCTCTCACCGGTGATCAGCACGGTGGAGGGGGTGTCCGCCACCTTCTCGATGATCTTGAAGATCTCCTGCATCTGCTCGGATTCGCCCACGATGGCCGCGCGCGCCCGACCGTCGACGCGGACGTTGCGCTGGGCGATGTCGTGGGTCCGCGCCGCCTTGGCGATCACCGACTGGATCTCCGTTTGATCGAAGGGCTTGGTGATGTAGTCGAAGGCGCCGAGCTTGATCGCCTCGACCGCGGAGTCGACCGTCCCGTGGGCGGTGATGATGATCACCGGCACGTCGGGATTGCTCGAGTTCACCGAACGCAAAAGCTCCATCCCGCCCATCTTCGGCATCACCAGATCCGTGACCACGATGTCCGCGCCGGACTTGAGAAACTCGGCCAGGCCCTGCTCGCCGTCCGCCGCGACGGTGACATCGTAGCCGGTCCGCCGGAGCATCGTCGCGAGGACCTTGCGAAGATTCGCCTCGTCGTCGACTACCAGCACCTTGGACATTCATCGCCGCCTGTAGCAGATGAGTCCTCGGTGCGCAAACCGACGACCGGGCATCGCCGAGCGCCGGCCCGGTCGGGCCCGCGGTTTGCAGCGCGCCTTTGGAACACCCTGGTAGAGTGGCGGCACGTGAAAGATTCACCGAGATCGGGCGCGGCGGGTGCGGCTCAGGTGCCGCGCCCGGCAGTCGCTGCGCCCGAAGGACGAACGGCACCAGGCGCGGATTCGAGTGGGAGAGGCGCTTTCCTGGTGGGCGCGGGAATCGCCCTCTCGCGAATCATCGGGGTCGTCCGCGAGACCATCTTCGCCCACTACCTCGGCAATTCCGTTCCCGCCGCCGCGTTCAAGGCGGCGATCCGGATTCCAAATTTTCTGCAGAATCTATTCGGCGAGGGGGTGCTTTCGGCGTCCTTCATTCCGGTCTACGCCGAGCTGATTGGAAAAGGGGAACGCCAGGAGGCCGACCGCCTCGCGGGCGCGGTGTTCGGAATCCTTTCGCTCTTGACCTCGACGGTGGCTCTCGCCGGTGTGTTGGGGACGCCGCTGTTGATCGATCTCTTCGCCCCCGGCTTCGAGGGCGAGGCGCGCGCGCTGACGATCCAGTTGGTCCGGATTCTCTTCCCGGGGTGTGCCTTCCTGGTGATGTCCGCATGGTGCCTGGGCATCTTGAACAGCCACCGCCGCTTCTTCATCTCTTATGCGGCGCCGGTGATCTGGAGCGCGGCGCAGATCGCGGTGCTGCTCGGAGCGGGCCCCCGGACAAGCGAAGGCAGGCTCGTCGAATACCTCGCCTACGGAATGGTGGCGGGAAGCGTTCTGCAGTTCGCGATCCAGCTTCTGCCCGTCTTGCGCTTGCTGGGGAGCTTCCAGCCGGCCATTTCGGCGGCGCGAGCGTCCGTCCGCCAGGTCTTCCGTGGATTCGGACCCATCGTGCTCGGGCGGGGCGTGGTGCAGATCAGCGCCTGGGTCGACACCGCCTACGCGAGCCTCATCTCCGCGCGCGCGGTGGCTGCGCTCTCCTATGCTCAAAACCTGTCCCTGCTGCCGGTCAGCCTCTTTGGCATGGCGGTCTCCGCCTCGCAGCTTCCCGCGATGTCCCAGGCGCGCGGCACTCCGGAGGAGATCGCGGCGCAGCTCCGGGCGAGGGTGAACCAGGGCCTGGCGCGGATCGCATTTTTCGTCGTTCCTTCGTCGGCCGCCTTCCTCCTGCTCGGCGACGTCGTGGCGGGCGCCGTCTACCAGACGGGAAGGTTCACCTTCTCGGATACGCGGTACGTCTGGTATCTCTTGGCCGGCTCGGCGGTCGGGCTTCTGGCCACGACCTCGGGACGCCTCTACGCGTCCACGTTCTACGCGCTGAAGGACACCCGGACGCCTCTCTACTTCGCCGGTCTTCGAGTGTTGCTCACCGCCGCCCTGGCGTACCTGAGCGCGGTGCGGTTGCCTTCCGCGCTGGGCATACCTCGCGAGCTGGGAGGCGTTGGCATCACCGCGACCACCGGAATGGCCGCCTGGCTGGAATTCCTCCTGCTCAGGCGCGTGGCTCACCGCCGCATCGGCAAGACCGGGCTGGGTCTGAAGAGACTGCTGGCGCTGTGGGCATCTTCCCTGGTCGCCGCCGCCATCGCGCTGGGCCTCAAGCTTCTGCTTGCCCGCCAGCTCGGTGTCCCGGCTGCCGACACCGGCCATTGGGAGGGAGCCGCGCTCGCCGCGCCGTCCCTTCCGCCCGTTCTCACCGGCATTCTCGTGCTCGGCACCTATGGCGCGCTGTATTTCGCATTGACGGCGGTTCTGCGCGTGCCCGAGAGTGCGATCGTCTTTCGCCGGCTGAAGCCTCGCTGAAGGCCGGTGGTGCAGCAATCGGACGGATCTCGGCCGCGTATCGGGCCCTGTCCCCAACCAAGGAGAGTAGGGCATGAATGCATCGTTCCTGTTGCTCGTGTTGGCCGCGTCGGCAACTCCGCAGAGTTGGAAGTTCAAGACTGGAGCATCGCCGCAAGTCAGCGTCTCCAACGTGGACGGTTCCATCTCGGTGCGGGCGGCGCCCGGAGACGAGGTATCGGTGGAGGCGACGGTCATCGGCGATGAGGCGAACGGCTGGACGGTCGACGTGAAGCAGGACGGTTCCGAGGTGCAGGCCCGGGCCTGCTGCGGCACCTGTGACGCGCTTCAGGGTGGGAGGTGCGGGTCCGGAAAGGTCCAGTTCGTCCTCAGCGTCCCTCCCGACAGCAAGCTCGATGTGCGGGCCGTTTCCTCGAACGTCACCGTGGAAGGCCTGTCCGGCGCGCAGAGCATCCGGACGGTGAGCGGGAAGATCGAAGATCGGGGAAGCGCCGCCTCGCTCGAGGTGCACTCCGTCTCCGGCGCAGTGACTCTCACCCCCAAGGCCCTCGCTCAGACGCAGGTCCATACGGTCTCGGGAGACGTCCATCTGGAGCTTCCGCCCCATGCGGACGCCCGCGTGCAGCTGTCGACGGTGTCGGGGAAGCTGAACGGGAAATCGGTCGGAATCGGCAAATTCACCGACGCTTCCTTCGGAAAAGGCACCGTCGCGATGAACATCCATACGGTCAGCGGCTCGGTGGAAGCGCAACCGGGGAAATGAGCGGCGGGCGTCCGAGAGGGGTAATACCAAATCCCCCTTCCTGGGTGACCGCTCACTTGTGTAGATTGCCCGCCTCCAAAGGGCGCCGCGGCGACGCCCCGGCAAACGAAGGTTGTCCAAGTGAGTGACGAAAAAAGCGGCCCTGGCGGTAAGCGCGGTTTTGGGCCGAAAAAGCCTCGAGCCACGTTCGGCGATGTGATGCTCGGAATACCCGCTGGACGGCCGGGGGAGCGCGAGCGCGGCCGATCCGACGACCGACGGCGGCCGGAGAAGAATGCCCCGCGCCAGCGATCCCGCGATGGCCGGGGTGCCGGGCCTCCCCAGGCTCAGACAAGACCGGAAGCGCCCGCCGCCCCGGAAGGCGCAACCGCACCCGAACCGACCGAGGCCGCGCAGAGCACCGCCGCCGCGGAGGCTCCGGCGGCCGCGACGCCCGGGGGCGCGGACTCCCCGCCGACGAGCGGCGGGCGAAGGCCGGACCGAGGCTCCCCCCGGGCCAAGACGCCCGAGCGGAAAAAGAAGCGACCGCTCGGACCGATGGTCGTCGTCAAGCGATTGACCGGCGCGATCGAGACAAGGCCCTTGAGGGCGGAAGAGTCGGTGGATCCGGAGAGCCCGGGCCATCCCGGCCCATCGGCGCAACGGACGCCGGAGGTCCACGTCAACGGAGAGGCGGTGGGCGCGTCGCCTCCCGCCGAGCCGGTGGAGGTGGCAGCGGAGTCGCCACCCCCGGTGGAAGCGGCTCCCGAGAAAGAGACCTTCGCGGAGCTCTACGAAGCGTCTACCAAGCACGAGGGCGGGGTCGCCCGGCGCATGCCCCGGGTCGGCGAGAAAGTGACGGGGACCATCTTCCAGCTCGGCGCCGAGACCGCCTTCGCGACCTTGACCTCCAAGCACGAGGCGATGATCGACCTCGACGAGCTCAAGGACGAGGAGGGGATTCTCCGGTTCGGCGTCGGCGACTCGGTCGAGGCCTACGTCATCGAAGCGGGGGCGAAGGGGATCTACCTCAGCAAGTCGCTTCCCAAAGGGATGGCCACGCTGGAGATGCTGGCCAACGCGCGCTCGACCGGGATTCCGGTCGACGGCCTGGTGCTGGGGGTGAACAAGGGCGGGCTCGAGGTGGCGATCGGCGACGTCCGGGCCTTCTGTCCGGTGAGCCAGATCGACGTGCGCTTCGTGGAGAAGCCGGAGCACCTGGTCGGCGAGAAACACAAGTTCAAGGTGATCGAGGTCCGGGGCAAGAAAGTGGTCGTCTCGCGCCGGGCGCTGATGGAAGAGGAACAGAAGGCCCGCGCGATCGAGACCCGCAAGTCGCTCGCCGAGGGGAAGGTGGTCAGAGGAAAGATCACCCACGTGCGCGACTTCGGCGCCTTCGTCGACCTGGGAGGCATCGAAGGCCTGATTCCCGTCTCGGAGATCTCGCACGTGCGCATCGCTCGTCCGAGCGAAGTTCTAAAAACGGGCGACGAGGTGGAGGTCGAGGTCCTGCGCATCGAGGCCGCCAACCGGACCTCTCCGGACAAGGCGAAGCACAAGGAGCGGATCACGCTGTCGATGCGCGCCCGGCAGGAGGATCCCTGGAAGCTGGCGGTGGCGGAGCTCAAGGAGGGCGACCGCCTGCAGGGCAAGGTCGTTCGGCTGCAGCCGTTCGGGGCCTTCGTCGAGCTGCGGCCGGGGGTCGACGGGCTGATCCACGTCTCCGCTCTCTCCGACCGGCGGATCGCGCACCCCAAGGACGTGGTGAAGGTCGGACAGGAAGTCCCGGTGGTGATCGAACGGATCGATCCGGCGGAGAAGAAGATCGGCTTGCGACTGGTGCGCGAGGAGGCGGAGGAGCAGGCCGCGCCGGAAAAGGAGGCCGCCCCCAGGGAGGCCCCGCCGAAGAAGGAGGCTCCGCCCAGGGTGGGCCAGGTGGTGGAGGGCAAGATCGATCGGATCGAGCCGTACGGAGTTTTCCTGGTCTTTCGCGGCGGGATGGGCCTCGTGCCCGCGAGCGAGACCGGCACCGAGCGGGGAACCGATCTGAAGAGGCACTTTCAGCTCGGCCAGCAGTTGAAGGCGGCGGTGATCGAGATCGACGCCTCGAGGCGAATCAAGCTCTCCGTCACCGCGGCGGAGAGGGCGGACGAGCACGCGGCGGTGGAAGGCTGGCGCCAGAGTCAGCCCAAAGGCAGCGGCGGCAAGGGCTTCGGCACGTTCGCGGATCTCCTGAAAGACAAGAAGATCCTCTAGCCAAGACCCAAGGCGGCGAAAGAAAGCGAAGACCGCGATCAGATGAAGAAGTCGGGAAAGAGCTCCGCGCCCGGCACCGCCTGGTATTTCGAAAAGTCGGTCACTCCTTCCGAGCGAAGGATCTCCTCGTCGATGCAGAAGTTGCCGGTGAATTCCCGACTCGGTCGGGTGAGGATGGCGTAGGCGGCGTCGGCGACGATCTCCGGCTGGCGGCTGCCGCGAATGGTCTCGTCGCCGCCGAGGAGGTTCTGCACCGCCGCGGTGGCGATCACCGTCCGAGGCCAGAGCGCATTCACCGCGATCCCTTCCGAGCGCAGCTCCTCGGCCATCCCGAGCACGCACATGCTCATTCCGAATTTCGACATCGTGTAGGCGACGTGCGGGGAAAACCAGCGGGCCTCCATGTTCAGCGGCGGCGAATTGTTCAGGATGTGCGGGTTGGAGGACTTCCGCAGATGGGGGATGCAGGCCTGCGAGCAGGCGAAGGTCCCCCGAACGTTGACCGAGTGCATCAGATCGTAGCGCTTCATCGGCGTGTCGACGGTGCCGGTGAGGCTGATCGCACTCGCGTTGTTCACCAGGATGTCGATCCCACCGAAGGTCTCGACGGTTTTGGCCACCGCGGCGGCGATCTGAAGCTCGTCGCGGATGTCCACCACGCAGGGCAGCGCCTTTCCTCCCGCCCTTTCGATCTCTTCCGCCGCGGAGAAGATTGTCCCCGGAAGCTTGGGGTGCGGCTCGGTGGTCTTCGCGGCGATCGCGATGTTCGCCCCGTCCCGAGCGGCGCGAAGGGCGATCGCCTTGCCGATGCCGCGGCTGGCGCCGGTGATGAAGAGGGTCTTCCCGCGAAGCTTTCTCATTCTGCGCTTAAGGGACGAAGAGCTCCTGGCAGCGGCCGCCCTCGCCGGGGTCGGCCGAGATCGCTCCGCCCCTCGGAATGCACTGGCTCGGCGGGAGGGGGCGGTGATGCTCGACGTGCTCCACCAGGAGATCGAACGCGCGCTGCCCGTGGGGCTGAATCAGCTCGAGCTGCGGATAGAACCCCTTGTAGGTCTCGATGTGGTTGCCGTTCTGGACCTCGTAGAGCCGGTACTGAGACTGCCGCTTGCCGTGCGACTCCTCGGCGACCTTGTCCGCGTATGCCCGGGCATGGCGCTGGATCGGCAGCAACGCGTCCATCGTGCCGGCGACGGTGATCAACGGCCGGTGGATCTCGCCGGTGGTCCGGAACGCGTCGACCTGGTCCGCCACATCCGTCACCTCGGCGCGGGCGAAGTAGTCGTAGTTGCCCGGCCCCTGACCGTAGGTGTCGTAGCTGGGGTCCAGGCGCTTCTGCCACTGGCACTGAGTTACTTCCCAGAACTGCGACAGGTAGCGCTCCCAGAGGGAGAGCGGATCGCCCATGATGTCCGGCGGGTAGCCCGCGGCGCGGATGTTCTGGGCCGCCTGGCTGTTCGGATCGCGCCCGGAGGCGACGTAGTCCGGCATGTTCCGGATCGCCGGTGGAAGGTCGATGAGAATGTTCGGCCCTTCCGGATCGACGAAGGTCCCTTCCCAATCCACCCCTCCGTCGAACAGCTGGGGGGCCTGCTCGATGGCGCGGCGGACCTGATAGCCGCCGTTCGAGGTGCCGACCGCGTAGGTCCGGCGGGGGTGGCGACCGTAGTGCGCGTGGACCGCCCCGCGCGCGAGCCGCGCGCCGCGAACGATGTACTGCTGCCATTGGGTGAACGGCTTCTCCGGGTCGTTGTCGAAGAAGTGCACGAAGACCGGCGAGCTCGGATTCAGCCGGCAGGCGAGCGGGTCGTCGGCGGTCGAGAGGACGAGGTTGAGCACGCCCTTGTTCTGCGACGCGTAGGCATAGCCGCGTTGGACGACGTAGTCGCTCCAGGCGAAGTCGCCGTTGAATTCGCTTCGGGTTCCGGAGGCCCCCGCCACCACCAGACGGCCGTTCCAGTCGCTCGGGAAGCGGAGGAGGAAACGGGCCTCGCCGGTGGGATCGTTCGCGAAGCGGCCCTGGACCTGGATGCCGGGAACGGCCCGGAAGATCGGCGTGCGATCGGGAGGAGCGGGTGAAATGGTGTCTCGATCGGTCCGGGGCGTGAACGCTCCACCGGGCAGCCCGGCGATCGAATTGTCTTCCGGCGTGGTCGGGTGCACCGGATCGTTGTTGTTGGTGGTGAGGTCGGGGCTTTCAAAACAAACGACGTCGGCGGCCCGGTCGCCGAGAAAGTCCAGGATGTCAGCGCAAGCGGTCTGCGCTTGAGCGCGAGCTCCAATCATCAGAATCCCCAAGAGTGCGTAGGCCAACTGTGCGTTCATAGGTGTCCCTTAAGCGCGGATGAGCGCTTCGATGCGTGCGCAGTCGTTTAGGGCCAAACGCCGAGCCGATCAAGCCGAGCCGCGTTATTCGCTGAGGGGACCGCTCCGGAAAATGGACGAGGATCCTCTCCCGGCAATAGTCAGCTGGGCTGCTTCTTCTTGGATTCCTGGATAAGCCGGACGTACGCCGCGGACGCCGCGCGCGTCAGCATGCCCAGCCCCGCCATCAGGCGATCGGGGAGCGGCCCGCCATCCTCCGCGTGGCCGTACGCCAGATTCACCACGCGATCCCGAATGATGACGGGGGATACAATGATTTCTTGAGGCGGGGACGACCGCAGCCTCTCCCAGAGCTGGCGGTCAATTGCGGCGCCGTCCGGAGGAGGCTGTCCCCGAAAGGTGCTCTGCTGCTGATGCGGGATCCTCAGAACGCTGGGGGCGGCGAGGGGGATCGCCAGCCCCTCGATATCGGCCGCGCCAATGCCCGGAGCGAATCCCTTCCAGCCCATCGCGACCTCGTGCTGGACGATCAGCACCAGGCCCACGCCGCAAGTCGAGCGCAGGTAGTTCACGATTGCCTGCCCGACCTGATCGCGATTCGTCGCGACTGCAATGGCGTCCACCGCCTCCACGGTGGACCAGGGCAAAGGACCGGACTCGGCAGCGGGCGCGCCGTTCGAGCTCGATGCAGAGCCGTTGGGAGCTGCCTTGGAGAACGAGGACGTCGCCAGCGGATCGCCGCTTGAACTTCGCGACTCGCCGACGGGGGTGAGATTCTTCGGATGTCCCTGGGCCTTGGACGGCGCTGCGGACTTGGGCGGCAGGACCGGCGGCGATTCGTAGCCGCTCGAAGAGGCGATGGGGGCTTTGGCTCCCGGCGGCAGGGGGCTGTCGATCTGGATGGTCGGCGCCATCGAGGGGGAAGGCTCGAAAGCTCCCGAGACGACTTCGGGTCGAAACTGCATCGGCTCCGGTTCTTCATCGTCGACGATCGCGAACGAGGGAATGTCCGGGATGGTCGGCGCCCGGGAGCTCGCGTCGGTCTTATCGGAGCGGCGCTGGAGGACTTCGGGTGGTTTGCGCCAGGGGGGCGGCGTCGGGAGGGGCCGGGGTTTGGATGCGGGCGGCGATTGGGCAGCGCCGCTCGGCTGTGCGGTGGGGTTGGCAAAGGCGGTGGGCGTGGCTCGCGAAGAACCGAACCTCGAGGCGATCTCGGGGGCCGTCGGTCCGGGCGCCGGCCGTGACGCGACGGGGACGCCGCGAGGAGGCGGTATCGACACGGGTTGGCGCGCGGCCGGTGCCGTCGAGGGCCTGGGCGAGTCGGGCCGGGCAGGGGATGTGGCACGCTGAACGTTGAGGTCCGAAACCGTCACGTTGGTAAGCTCGGCGGCGCGGATGGGCGCAACGGGTGGACTTGCCGGCGGCGGCGATCCCGGCACGGCCTCGGTAAGCAGGATCGCCGATCCCGGCCGCCGCTGGGAGAGATCCGGCCGGGTCATGTCAAAGAAGGCGCTGGGGTCTTCGCTCGAGTGGGCCTTGGAGGGCGGTGCGCCTGCCGCCTTTGCAGCGGCCAGGTCGAGACGCAAAAACCGCATCGGCCGTGGAATCCAGTAGAGCTTTTCCAGGTAGAGGACGATCCGCAGCTCGGGCGCGATCACCGGGTAGACCACCGAGTTGGAGGCCGCCTGGATCTCGTCGATCGCTCCGGGCCTGGTCGGATCCAGAAACGCCACCGCGATCGTCCGGGGGCTGCGCGCCGTGAATCCGAGCGGGATCGCTCCGAGCTTCTCCGCCAGCTTCGCCGGGACCAGGCCCACCGCATCGCCGTGAATCGAGTCGAAGTGCTTTTGGAGAGCCGCGGGCACGCCCTTCTGTCGCGCCAACGCGCGGGCGAGCCCGTCGAGATCGATCGCGCCAAGCTCAACGAGGTTCGTACCGATTCGCCCGCCGTGCAGTTTCTGCTGCTGGAGGGCTTCGTCTCGTTGGGAAGGCGTAATCAGCTTGTCGTCGATGAGGATGTCGCCGAGTCGACGGGGCACAGTCCGCCATTATGACGCGGACCTCGTGGGGTAGAAACTCTTGACGGATCGAGTACCTCCCAGTAGAAGCCTTGTCGATCGCGGGGTGGAGCAGCCTGGTAGCTCGTCGGGCTCATAACCCGAAGGTCGCTGGTTCAAATCCAGCCCCCGCAACT